>Ga0129306_1002915_pt1 | contig 14009 bp, 16 predicted proteins | sample P827metagenome_FD_94438 | JGI IMG/M metagenome (GOLD analysis project Ga0129306, IMG submission 94438) | Capybara group fecal microbial communities from Wisconsin, USA - P827 metagenome | ecosystem: Host-associated > Mammals > Digestive system > Large intestine > Fecal | place: USA: Wisconsin...
AGACTTGCGTCTTTTTGAAATCATTTCTTCGAAGCCTTTTCTTTGTCCTCATGCATTCGGTCAAGAATGTATTGAGGAATTTCCTTGCCGTTACGAGCTGCCATTGCCCATTCCTGTTCCGTATGTGCAATGTCTACAGTTTTGCCCTGAACCTTTTCTATAGGTATAAGGTCATCATGCAGCAGGAAATCGGGTGTTCTGTATTTCTCTGGCACGGTCATCTTGGGGGCATGTGCCATGAAATACTCCACTTCTTTGTCTGTCGTGGGAAACAGATGGCCTGTTGATTTCAAAGCAGTACGCAGTTCTGCCTCAAAAGCAGTCAAGTCATTAAATTCTTTCATAATTAAACGTTTTAAGTTGTTCAGTTGTAGTCATCTGTGACTCTCTACATAATTCTTCAGAAAAGCCAATGAGCGTTCCTTGATTTTCCGTAGATAGGGAGCCGTCGTCTTGAATTTCGCACAAAGAGTTTTAATGACATCTCTGGGCAGATACTTGTTTTCACCAGTATCATACTCCATATATGTTAGCGTTATTTCTTTTTCTCTTTCTGGCAGTGCTGCTAACGCATCGGTCATCAGCTCAACGTCTTTGGAAACAGACTTTTCTTCGCCATCATCGGACAATTCGGTGTTGGCTTTGTCATCTACAACTATATCACCTTTTATTCTCTGATTATCTATGTCAACGGAAACGTTTCTCGCCATTTTAGCCAGCCACGTTGCAAACACAGTTTTATGCTTGTCGCGGCTGTATTTAGGGTATTTCCTTACTCGTTCCCACGTTTTTTCAAACATAATGTCCGATTCCACGCTGTCATAGAAACGAGTATGACACAGACTATACAGAAATTCATAATATCGTGAGTATATCTCATTAAAGGCAGCCAGAGCCACTTGGGTGTCCCTGTCCTTTTCTTCTCTGCAGAGCTTCATCAGCTCGTCGTCGCTAAGGTCTTTCAAATTAAACATACTTGCGTTTTCTTTCTCTTTATTATATATACCTAAAAGCGTGACAAACCGCTTTCATTTTTTTATCTGATTCCTCACATGTCACGCATTTGGGTAGATTTATTGAACGCCTGAGAGGAGGACATCAAATCTAAGGCTAAGTTTTACATAAAATAAATAGTAGAAAAATGGAAAAGATTACTTTCCCTGGGCCTCACGGCCCGAAAGGCTTCCGCTTCACCGTGGATGGCCAACAGTTTGAAACCAGACATCAGTTTGTTACTGGTGCTGAAATCCGTCAGTTGGCAGGTATTCCTGCCGATGCAGAACTCTATCTCGACATGCCTCATGGCTGGCAAGACCATTTCATTCGCTGTGAAGACCGCGTTGACTTAGGCAAGCCTGGCACAGAGAAGTTTATCACACTCCGCAAGAAGACTGTCATCTTTGTCAATGGTACTCCCCATGACTACGACAAAGAAAAAGTCTCTTACGAGGAGATTGTCGAGTTGGCTCATGTTCCCACACAGGGAGCTGCAGGTTTTGTTGTGAAGTACAGTAACGGGCCTCGTCAGAACCCCAAAGGACTGATGTCGCCCGGAACTGAGGTGTTTGTTCGTAATAAGATGGATTTCAATGTTCGCAGCACTCACCAGTCATAGCACAGACCTGCAGCGTCTGCAGTCGGAGCGTTTCGTGATGGAGGCTTGTGATGGATGGCTTATCATCCATCACATCCCTTACGTCAACAATTCCCATGAGATCAAAGAGGGCATCCTTATGATGCCGTTGTGTATATCGGGCGACCATACTATCAAACCCAATGACCACACGGCCTATTGGGTGGGTGAGCAACCCTATGATGTTAACGGACGTCCATTGCCATCTTTGGTGAATCCCTCCAATCAGAAGATAACCTGCAAGGGGCTTACCAGTAATTACTTCTTTTCATGCCATGCCGAGAAAGAAGAGTTTCCTCCTTTGGGTGAGTATCCTGATTATTACGAGAAGGTCAAACGTTATTTCGACACCATTGCAGCTCCAGCCCTCAATCTTGACCCTGAGGCATGGAGTATTCGGAACATACCGCTTGATGCAGTGTCAGTTGACACTCCCCTCTGTTATATGGACACCAATGCCAGTCGTGCGAAGATTACTGAGTTAAGCAGCAAGTTCGACGGTCTGAAAGTCGGTATTATCGGACTTGGCGGTACTGGTTCTTATCTGCTTGACCTCATTGCCAAGATTCCCGTTGCGGAGATTCAACTTTTCGATGCCGACGAGATCAACACGCACAATGCTTTCAGAGCACCTGGAGCCATGTCAGAATCAGACTTGTCAAAAGCTCCCAAGAAGGTTGAGTATTACGCCAGCCTCTATTGTCGGATGCATCGTCATATCATACCTCATGCTTGTATGATAACCGAAGAGAACCTAAACTTGCTCGATGGGCTTGACTATGTATTTTTGTCACTTGATACCGTTTCAGCGAAGAAGCAGATTGCCAATTACCTGATTGAAAAACGTATTCCGTTTATTGACTCAGGTATGGGTATCGGCAAAAGCCCCGACGGCAAGTTGTCTGGTATGATTCATGTCGCCATTGGTACTCCTGACTGCTACAAGCATCTGCCGCAGGTCATGGGCAGTGAGGATGCCGAGAAAGATCTCTATGCCACAGACATTCAGATTGCAGAGTTAAACGCCCTTGCAGCCAATCTGTCTGTCATTCGATGGAAGAAGATGCTTGGTTTCTATGCCGACATTTCCCATGAGCCTTTCTCCGTTTATACCATTAACAGTAACGATATTGACAATGACAAAACAGAAGAAATATAGTCCCCAGTTCGTAGATTCCATTCCTGCAACCTTGCAGGATGGAATCCTCTATGTATGTCTGAAGCATAAGATGGTTTCCCATCTATGTGCTTGTGGCTGTGGCCATCGCATTGATACTCCTATAGACCCTGACGAATGGCGTGTTACTTACGATGGTGAAACAGTCAGTTTGTGGCCATCAATCGGCAACTACGATATTCCCTGCCGTTCACACTATTTCATGACGAACAATGTCGCCGTACCAGTTGGAAAAGAGCAGTATCACAAGAAAAAGCGTTGGTGGCTATTCTACCTATGGTGAACGAATTCATATAGAAAAATGGCTGTATAGCCTTTTATTTTCAAATTAATAATATTATGAGTAAGACTAAGTATGTTGAGCACGCAAGGAGCGCTATCAATGGTCAGTACGTCTCTATGGACTACGCCAAGAAGCACCCCAAGACTACTGTGATTGAGAAAGACAAGATAAAGAAGTAATGTTCATGCTTTATTCCGATTTCTCATTGAAGAACTATCAGGCCCATACCTGCTACTCATAGAAACGGCTTTCCGCGATTATCGGTTAGCCGTTTTTATTATACTCATCCTCTTATCTCATCCCCTCCATCTCACTCTCCACCATCTTCATCAACTGTGGCATCATCGCCTCTATCTTCCGACACTTCACCTTATTGAAATGATAATCGATATCATCCAACAACTCATTAGCCAAGTCCTCTGGCATATCCCCCAGCATAACCAGCGGCCACCATAGCGATGGCGGCAAGTTTGCGGGCATCCTTCTCTGTTCTCAAATGCGATGCCATCAGGATTGTGGGCAACATCTCATATAGGATGTTGCAATAGTGCAGCAGTTCCGAGAAATAATCGTCATCCTGAAGGAAGGCATCGAGCATTTCCTCTTCATACTGTCGAAGCAGGAGGAAGAACTTCTCTTTTCTCATCTTACTCTTGAAGAACTGAAGCTGTGTCATTGTCCAAAACATAGCATGCGACAGCACAATCCTATCCTCAGAAGAATGATAGTAGAAAAGACTATCATCCTCCTTGGTATGCATTTCCTTCAGCTTCTGCTCCATCGGAGCAAACCACTGCTTACGCTTCTCTCTCAGCTCTTTCTTATCTTTGCTTAACATACTTCAATTACACAATCCTAATTTCCTTCGATAGGCACCCGTTACCTTCCTACCAACAATTGGTTTTATACTTGTCAAATAGTGACTAACCTCTTCAACCTTCTTTTCATAAGCCTCCCGACTCTCTACTTCTGACTCGCCACTTGTTTCCTGTAGAGACAGTTCCATCTTTCTCAGCTTTACCATCATCTGAATGGTTTTAAAGTTTTCAGCAGAGATGGCAGGTAACTCACGGTTCACATAGTCTTCAAGTCCATCATCCGGCACAGCCACCATTTCCTCCATTTTTGATGCAACAGCATATAAGAAATCCACTCTGCGGAAATGGGTTATGAATCGAGACTTTTCTTCAAGAGGCAATTTTTCCAATAGCACTCTATAAGGCAATAATTCCTCATGGAGGTCATGGATTTCTTGGAAACTACCAATGAACATCTGATCTTTGGACTCTTGTATTTTATTCCCTAACTCATGGCCCAACATTTTAAACTTATCCATCACCTGCGTAATAGTAGTCAGTTCCTGAATCAGTTGGGAATCCTGATGATCCAGTCTTGCTCCATCCTCTTGTGAAGTAATACTGGTCACGTGATAGCCACAGCAGAGTTCACAATAGTAACTCCGAACAGGAGCTTTCCCATTCTCATCTAAGATACCGCCATGGTTGTATTTGATGAAGTTATCCGCTCCCGACTTTTCCTCAAAGAGCATCTTCCTTCTTTTACATGCATAGCAATATACCAAGTTTTTAGATGGTCTGATTGGATCGTTCATAAATCATCACCATTCGTCATGTTTATATCTAAAACCGATAAGCGGCCAATTCACTATTGGAGTTGCTCATAACCAACAGTTTCATGACCGTCTTATCGATAGTTTTTACTTCGTGAAACGTACCCCCACCACTTGACCAGGCCATACCACATATTCCTCAATGTCATCAGCCCCGAAACAAATGGATTCAGGTTCTCTTCTATCCGATAAACTTCATATCTCCACTTTATCTTCTTCGTCAGCAGCAGCCGTCCCATCATGCCCCAAGGAGTCCGCATTTTCGCCAGATTCTCGTCCAGCAGATAGCAGTCAGCCTTCTCGCTGATGTTCAACCATAGCGCATAATCATTATTCTCCTTCAGATTCCGAACCTGTACCTTGCCTATCTTCTCTGCGTCATACATCACCGTCATATACGCCGGAAAGCAACACTTCATCATATCCTCATGAGTCACATAATCCTTGCCACCTATTTCCACGCCACGATCATTCGATTTTCCATCAATCAGACCATACTTCGTGTACGAGAAAGCATACCCATGCTCCTTCATAAAGGCGATTTGTTTCTCCAGTTTCGTTGGTTCCCACACATCCCCTGCGTCCAGGAATGCAATCCATCTACCATTAGCCTCCTTTATAGCCGAGTTCCTACGTGGTGTAACATCTGTTGTCCCGGAAATAAACGACACTTTTATCTTGCCGTTCACAGACGAATAGTCAGGCCATTGACCACCTTCCTTTTTAATCCTTTCCGTTACCTCATTCCTCAAATCAAGAACAACCTTTAACGCCTCGTCACTTTTCTCTGCGACAAACAGCAGTTCCCAATTCTGGTACGTCTGAGCCAATACACTCCTTACTGTCTCTTCCACGTATCTCCCATCATTACACGATAGTATAATGATTGAAACCAAATCATTACTCATGAACCTTCAAACTTCATTCGTGAACTTTGAACCATTCACCTTCAAACATGATGTCTACCCCATTGGGGTACAAAGAGATAACTGCAAAATTGCCAAATGGCATGGAGAATGCTTAAAACTTTCGCCATACCATCTTATTAACTACCCCCACGTAGCTCTGAATAATCTTCACAACCTTCGTGGATACATTCTCTTCAACATAGTCAGGGACTGGAATACCGTAATCACCGGCCTTGTTCATCTCTACTGCGGTATCTACTGCCTGGAGCAGACTCTTCTCATCAATACCTGCGATGAAGAAGCAAGCCTTATCCAGTGCCTCCGGACGCTCGGTAGAAGTGCGGATGCAGATAGCAGGGAACGGATGGCCCACAGAAGTAAAGAAGCTACTTTCTTCCGGCAGAGTTCCCGAGTCTGATACCACTGCAAATGCATTCATCTGGAGGCAGTTGTAGTCGTGGAAACCAAGAGGCTCATGCTGGATAACACGTTCATCGAGCTTAAAGCCAGACTGCTCCAGACGCTTGCGACTGCGAGGATGACAAGAATAGAGAATAGGCATGTCATACTTTTCTGCCATCTTATTAATAGCTGTGAACAATGACATAAAGTTCTTTTCCGTGTCAATATTCTCCTCACGGTGGGCACTCAGAAGAATGTACTTGCCCTTCTCCAAGCCCAGACGCTTGTGAATATCACTAGCCTCAATCTCTGCCAGGTTGTTGTGCAGCACCTCAGCCATCGGGCTACCCGTTACATACGTGCGTTCCTTAGGCAGACCACAATCAGCAAGGTAACGTCTTGCATGTTCAGAGTAAGCCATGTTTACATCACTGATAATATCAACGATTCTACGATTTGTCTCCTCGGGCAAGCACTCGTCCTTGCAGCGGTTACCGGCCTCCATGTGGAAGATAGGAATATGAAGGCGCTTGGCACCAATCACTGACAAACAGCTATTCGTATCACCAAGAACCAGTACTGCATCAGGCTTTGTCTCGACCATCACCTTATAGCTCTTATCGATTATGTTCCCCATCGTAGCACCTAGGTCATCACCTACAGCCTCCATATAAATATCTGGATCCTGGAGTTTCAAATCCTTGAAGAACACACCATTCAGGTTATAGTCATAATTCTGACCGGTGTGTGCCAAAAGGCAGTCAAAGTACTCTCTACACTTATTAATTACAGCTGCTAATCTGATTATCTCAGGGCGCGTACCTACGATAATCAACAGCTTTAACTTTCCATTATTCTTAAAATCAGCCATAAATATATTCGTTTAATTCGTGAAATTCGTGTTCGTTAAACCTTCTCGAAGAACGTATCCGGTTTCTTCGAATCGAAGATCTCATTACAATACATCACCGTAACCAAATCCTCAGTCTCACTCAGATTGATGATATTATGCGTGTATCCAGGAAGCATGTGCACCGCCTCAATCTTGTCACCACTCACTTCCCACTCCAGCACCTTTCCTTCAGGGTCGTTCAGGTTCCGCTGTTGAATGAGTCCGTGACCTTTAACCACGATGAACTGCTCAAACTTGGTGTTGTGCCAATGCTGTCCTTTCGTAATCCCCGGCTTTGAAATATTGATAGAAACCTGCCCACAGTTTAATGTATGAACCAGTTCCGTAAACGAACCACGATCATCCACATTCATCTTCAGTGGGAAAGCCACCTTCTCTTTTGGCAAATAGCTCAGATACGTTGAATATAGTTTTTTCTCAAAACTATATGGGGGAATTTCTGGTATCATCAGCGTTTGGGGCTGTCCTGCGAACTTTTGCAACAGTTCAACAATCCGTCCAAGAGTTACCTTATGGGTGAAAGGTGCTGCACAATATCGTCCATCTTCCTTAACAACGACATCCAATCCACTAAACTCACATCGATGTTCTTTACCTTCTAATGCCAAAAGCATTTCATTTACCAGGTCATCAATGTACAGCAGTTCCAATTCTACCGCAGGATCATTCACCTGAATTGGCAAGTCGTTGGCAATGTTATTGCAGAACGTTGCCACTGCCGAATTATAGTTAGGCCGACACCACTTACCAAACAGGTTCGGAAAACGATATATCAGTACCTTTGCACCAGTCTCTTCCTGGTACTTCAGAAAAAGATCTTCGCCCGCCTTCTTCGACCGGCCATATTCAGAGTTACCAAATCTACCAGTCAACGAAGCCTGTTGACTACTCGATAGCATCACGGGACAAGTATTCTTATACTTCTTCAGTGTATCTAATAGCGTCGATGCAAACCCGAAATTCCCTTCCATAAACTCCGCCGTCTCCTTCGGTCTATTAACCCCCGCCAGATTATAAACGAAGTCAGCCTTCTGGCAGTACTCATCCAACAAAGAAGGATCAGTATCAATATCATACTCAAAGACTTCTTCAATCTTCAAGTTTGGCCTCGTTCTGTCTTTCCCGTCTTTTATATTATATAAGGTGGTACAAAGGTTCTTTCCCACAAACCCTTTGGCACCTGTTACAAGTATCTTCATGATTTAAACCAGATTAGGGATTCCGTTGAGTTCGTTCTGAATATAAGTCAATGAAGCAATCTTCTCCTTTGTTTCTTCCAAATTCAACCTCTTCGTGTTATCCGAGTTAAACTCCGTCAGCGTCACGCGCTTCACATCACCCTCTTTAAAATACTTATCATAGTTCAAGGTGCGATTATCTGCAGGCACACGATAGAAGTTACCCATATCCTCTGCTTTGGCGCACTCCTCGTTAGTGAGTAATGTCTCATACATCTTCTCACCGTGACGGATACCAATCACACGAATCTCAGGTTCATTCGAAGCCTGATGCTTGAACAGTTCAACAACTGCCTCTGCCTGTGTCTGGATAGTGCAAGCAGGAGCCTTCTGAACCAGAATATCACCATTCTGACCGTACTCAAATGCAAACAACACCAGATCTACGGCCTCCTCCAAGCTCATGATAAATCTCGTCATCTTAGGTTCAGTAATAGTGATAGGATTACCCTTACGAATCTGATCAATCCACAAAGGGATCACCGAACCACGACTGCACATCACGTTTCCATAACGTGTGCAGCAGATCTTCGTATCCCCACTCACGCGGCTCTTAGCTACGGCAATTTTCTCTTCAATTGCCTTGGTAATACCCATGGCATTGATAGGATATGCGGCCTTGTCGGTCGAAAGGCAGATGACGCACTTCACACCTGCATCAATAGCTGCATCCAGCGTGTTGTCCGTACCAATCACATTGGTCTTCACAGCCTCCATGGGGAAAAATTCACAGGATGGCACTTGCTTCAGCGCCGCAGCATGGAACACATAGTCCACACCCTTCATGGCGTACTTCAGCGTACTTTTGTTGCGCACGTCGCCAATATAGAACTTAATCTTGTTCGCCACTTCAGGCATTCGAGCCTGGAAATCATGACGCATGTCGTCCTGCTTCTTCTCGTCGCGGCTGAAGATACGAATCTCACCAATATCGGTTCTAAGGAACCTGTTCAACACGGCGTTACCGAAACTACCTGTGCCGCCCGTAATGAGCAGCGTTTTGTCTTTAAATACTGACATAATTATTACTTGATTTTATTTATTGTATATTCTTGATTTTTATCCATCACATTTTGCTTATGTCCACACACCACCATATCTGCTGTAACTTCTACTTTCAAGGCTTTTTCATTGTTTTAAACTCTTCCGTCTCTAGTTCTCTTCGTACTTCGTCTGTAATTCTGAACTATTGCTATATCAAACCCTGGACACGCCCTCAAACCTCGAATAAGTGCCGTACGCCAGTCGTTTAGTCCGTATTCTGCTGTTTTGTCATTTTCTCTTTTCTTCAGATATGCTTTCAAGGCTTGATTTGTGGTAAACCTCGTTCCCTGAAAAAGCGTTCTCATGAACTCTTTTGATGCTGCTCTAAGCCTGTTCTTAAGATGGACTGCCTTGATTTGTGATTTTAGCCTTCTTGTAAGAGTTGGATCGCCAAGTCCGGAACCATCTACCGAAAACACGGGTATAACATATCCTCTTACAATCTTGCAATCAGCCTTCAGAAACACAACATTTGCAGGAAACTGCTGGTAATAGGCATGAACAAAATCATCAGCTGGTTTATTCGTCTTCAGCCTATTGCATTTTCCACAAGTAGGTACCAGATTCAACCTACAAACAGCAAGCTGTCCATACCGGCTCTCATTCCAAAAGTGGTCCAAATCTGTCACTGGAAGCACACTGCACATCGGGCATCTCTCAATATCCTTCATCAAATCCTTTCGTATGTACGATAGAACGTCCTTGCCATACGTCTTTGGATACTGCTTTTTAACAATATCTTTCTTCGCTTCCAATGGAGCCAAGTCTGCTGCATCAACTCTTCCTTCCTTCGAACTATAAGCAGTATATAGCACTTCCAGTTTTGTTTGGTCAGCTAAATCAAGGTCCCTACTATGCTGCACAGTTACAGCAGCATCCTTCAGAGCCTTCCTAACTGATGGTTTCGGGTCAATAATCCACATAACTACTCTTCCTCTACTTCAGGATTGTCTTTACACCACAGGTCTATCAGATAAGCTGTCAACTGCTCACTTATACGATGCCCCAATTTTTCCTCAAACGAGTTCAGCATCTCCTCAACACGGCCCGAATAGCCCATCATCCACTGCGCATAGAGATACCCAAACAGCTTATAATAGCTGATATTTTCGCTCGTCAGTTGAAACACTTCCGATGTTATCTCACCTATATTTGCACCGTATGTCTCAATCTCAGGGTGAGTCATGGCTATGCCATCTTCAATCCTTCTCACCACATACACGTTACTTGCAAACGTCTCTTGTACAATAACAGGGGAATGAGTCGAGATAAATACCACTGAATTATACTTATAGAGAATTCTTCTTAGCGATTTCAGCAAAAACGATAAAAGCGGCGGATGAATATGATTCTCCGGTTCGTCAAACAGCACTAAGCTGTCATCTTCAATGTTGGCAATGACGGTTGCCAGCATGTGGAACAAATACTTGTTTCCTGTTGACAAGTCTTTGAATATTGCAACCCTTTCACGCCCGTTTTCTTCTAACACCATTTGTTGCATAATGGATGACAGTTCAGGGTGCAGCACCCCCGCAGATTCTGCTATCTCGTCCCAAATCGTCTCTTTCTTACCGTCAGCCTTAACCTTAGAAAATTCTTGGATGAATTCTTTCGCCAAGTCCTGTATACTTTTCAGTTGCGTCCGACCTTGCCTGTCTTCCAGAATGACCTCGTCCATTTGTTCTGCTTTGCCATCTTGCTCGCTAAGCAGTATCTCGCGTTCCTGAATATAGTCTCTGATTCCACAATAAACAAACCTGTCTGATGATTGTTTCGGGTCTTCGTCCCATGCAGGAAGTATAAAATTATCAAAGGGACTGTATGAGACCACGATGAGCTTACTGATACCGACATTGTTAGGAATCAACTCACCTAGCGATTCTCGGTATTCCTTTTTGCTACGGTCATCAATATCAGCATACATCAGCTTTGCCAGTTTATACATGGCGGTACTTTTCCCCGATCCATTGCCACCTATGAATACCATGCACCCGTTTGGAATCATGATTTTCCTCTCATCCAAAACTATTTCCTTGTCATCCAAACAAGTAAAGTCAAATTTCACAGGAGCCAAAGCATTATTGAGACGAAACTCAAACGACTCTTTTCTGAGGTCGTAGAGGCATTCTTTTGACAGCAATAGCGATTGAGCCTTCTTGATGGCAAAGTTCTCCATCGTGGTATCTCGGAGCATTCCTTCTTCAAAACAGGTATCACCTTTCACCATAGCATAGTAAGGTGAATCCGTACCCATTATCAGATGTAACTGATCTACAATTCTCGCACGCTCATCAGGATCTGCAACATATCTATTCAACCCTCTGTACAAGTTGATAGAGAAAGACAGTCCGACAATATCTTCAGGCACCTCCGTAAAAGCGCTGTTACCCATTCTATCCTTCAGTACATATATTTCCTGACTGGTTTGAGCTGGGTGCATGAACTTGATATACCCCAGATACTCGTTTTTTGTGCCTGTCAGTTTCTTGGTCGCGTGCAGGTGATAGAGCACATGGTAGGTGTGGTCATCCCATCCATCCAACTCTATATAAAAGTCTGCATCGTTGCCTTTGAAATCAGAGGCATCTTGATGGCATACTGGTATAATCTTAAATGTCAGCATTGTTTCCTTTCTGTTTATTAAAACACCTTGCTCCTATCGGAAGAAACGCACCCTCTTACCTCGCAAATATTGATCCATTTAATCCGTGCCATCCGTGTTCGTTTTGGTTATCGTTTTAGTCTGGCAACATTACTTGCCATACGCCCCATCCTTGCTTTCAAAGATAGTACTTGGTTCATGCACCTCTATTGAGTGCCACATCATTTTCGGCACTTGTATTCCATATATCCCTTCGCGTGGACAGACACGCATTCTCACTTCTTCCATAAACTGCGTTTCATCCACAGCTGTTTCTCCATCATGTACCGGCCCTCCATTCTCCACATTCGGCATTTCTTTATAGAACACCCAGTCTAAACAGCCCTCCATACACACCACGCTTTCACTCGTCTTCAAATGCCTATGAATCGGAACATGAGTTCCCACCTCCAACACATTCAACATCCTTTGCGACGAATCCTCTGTACTTGTCCTCAGATCAAAACTCAGTCTTTTCCTCTCCGACATTTTAGCTTGCAAGTGCAAAGACTTCAGTAGATCATCATTTATCAGTTGAACTTCCATATATTTCACCATTTAGGCCTCAATAAAACACAAAAACCCTTCAACATCATATCTTCTTTGCTGCTGCATTGGCCCCCATCTTTACTAATGCCCACCATGAAGGTATAGTATTCATCGGAGAAATATGAAATTGCTCTAATGCCATTTTGGTGTAAATCCAAAAAGACATTGTATATCTTACCATAAACGGATAATTCTTTTTAAAACTCATATCCCTACCATGACCAAAATTACCTGATTCCGTGACCATCTTTAAGATTATCCGTGCCTTCTTTTTCCATTTATTAGAATCAGAATACAGTGGTATATTCTCTTGCGGCATTCCTAAATAGTCTACGGCAAAGGCAGAAAAGGCTTTCCATTCTGTCAATACTCCGGCCTTTTTCAATCGGTCCTCTAACAGATTGCTCTTTATCGAATCTCTATATGTCCATATTAGCCTACACCAATCGCATATCTGCCGTAATCCTATTCCTACAACATAGAAATGTTTTAGGATATGAGTGAACACCAAGAAAATATCCTCATCTGATGCCGGTAAAAAAACTTGAGTTCGACCATTCATCCATGAACGGACATTTCCCCCATAGATAATATTCTTTTGAACATCATCAACAACACGATCTACTCTCTTAATCCAGCCATGTAGTGTACCATGTAATTCCACAACCCATCCTTCGATTGTCATAGAGAGATGTAACCTTGAAACATCTTCCCCATCTATCTGTGTAGCAATAGGCAAGAGAACCGTCTTGGCTTTATAGTAGTTCTCTTTACTCATAAACAAGTCCACGTCACCAGGCATACGCCATAAAGGTCTCTCATAGCTTTGCGCAATCCCTTGCCCTTTTACCAATAAAGTATACACATCATTTTTACGCAACAGTTCCACCAAATGTGCAACAAACTCGTTCATTGCCTTGTTCAATTGCTCTATCTGTAGCGTTCTTCCTGCGAACTGCAATTTAACTTCTGCTGGTACCTTCATGTCCACGACATGCTCTATGCCGGCAGTCACAAGTCCTACAACAGTCTGCTCCTCGGCCATCTGGAAAATGGCATCATAATCAATCTCACCATATTTAGACAGCCAGACCTCTTTTTCCCACAATCCTGCTTTTATAAGGTCTAAAAAGACTTCAATGTTATTAGACTGTTTCACAACAAATCATAGTGTTGATTTAAAATACTCAATTGTCTTTTGCAATCCTTCATCAAGTTTCACCTTTGGTTCCCATTCTAATTTTTCCTTTGCCAATGAAATGTCTGGTCTACGCATCTTGGGATCATCAGAAGGTAAGGGTTTGAATACTATTTTACTCTTAGAGCCTGTCATAGAAATGACCTTCTCAGCCAACTCTAACATAGTAAATTCTCCGGGATTACCGATATTTACGGGTCCAAGAAAATCTTCACCGCTATTCATCATTCGAATCATACCTTCAATAAGGTCTGACACATACTGGAAAGAACGTGTTTGTGTTCCATCTCCATAAATAGTAATATCCTCTCCACGAAGTGCTTGCATGATAAAGTTTGAAACAACACGACCGTCATTCTGGGCCATTCGTGGGCCATAAGTATTGAAGATGCG
>Ga0129306_1002916_pt1 | contig 14008 bp, 13 predicted proteins | sample P827metagenome_FD_94438 | JGI IMG/M metagenome (GOLD analysis project Ga0129306, IMG submission 94438) | Capybara group fecal microbial communities from Wisconsin, USA - P827 metagenome | ecosystem: Host-associated > Mammals > Digestive system > Large intestine > Fecal | place: USA: Wisconsin...
CAGTTCGTGAATGCTGTATAACGGCATAGAAATCATATACATACTGTTGCACATCCACATCAGAAAACAGGCTGTGAACAAATAAATAACGGATTGACGGTTGTTGGTCGGCGCGCTGATCGGAGCGGATTCGGTTTTCAGAATTTGCTTTCGGCTAATTTTGGGCAACATGGTGGCGGTTAACAGCGCGCACAGTAAAAATGCCAGTCCCGCCACCAGATACATATAGTGAAATCCCCAATTCAGCGCGATAGCGAACGAAACCGGCGGACCGATAATCCACGCCAGTGAAATTTGGGTGCGCATAATGGTAGTGAACATTACCGCTTCTCGTTGGCTGTGTTCCGCGTATTCGCGGGCGAATGCGAAAGATTGCGGATTGGAGGACGAACCCAATCCCAGAAAGAAGGTGCCGAGAAACGCCAGCACGTAATAATTCCGGTTGAAAGCGAAAATAAGACTGCCGAAAATAGCGATTAAGCAGCAGCCGATGATAATTTTCCGGCGATCGTCCTGTTTATCGGAATAGCGGGCGACCATTTGACTGACAAGGATTCCCATGATTGCATTGACGGCATAAAAGATGCCCACCATCAAAGGTGAAACCTGAATTTCCCGCGATAAAAACAGGCTGAGAGTCGGCATTTGGAAAGCCGAGGCCGTTCCGGTTAAAAACGCAATCAGCAGAAAAGCGAAGGCAACAAGATTGGCCGGTTTGTGATGTACTTGCATAATGAAACCGAATGAATAAAAGTGCGGTTATTTTAACGCAAATTTTTGTGCGCCTACAGTGGAATTCCGTTATAATCGGCATGCGTTTATCGAGGTAAGGCAGAAAATGAAACTTCAAGCAAACGGTAAAGTCTTAGATTTGTCCCAACCGCAAATTATGGGAATTTTGAATTTTACACCGGATTCCTTTTCAGACAGCGGAAAATTTTTCAGTTTAGACAAAGCGCTGGTTCAAGTAGATAAAATGCTGAATGAAGGGGCGGCAATTATCGATATCGGTGGTGAGTCTACCCGTCCGATGGCGGACGAAGTCAGCGAGCAGGAAGAGATTGATCGCGTCATTCCCGTTGTGGAAGCCGTGCGTCAGCGTTTCGATTGCTGGATTTCGGTGGATACGTCAAAAGCGGCGGTTATGCGGGAATCGGCGAAAGCGGGGATGGATATGCTTAATGATATTCGGGCTCTGCAGGAACCGAACGCATTGGAAACCGCAGCGGAACTGGCGTTGCCGACTTGTATTATGCACATGCAGGGGCAACCCCGTACCATGCAGGCTGCGCCGCAATATGACAATGTGGTGGAAGATGTGTTGCAATTTCTGCAAAATCGGACCGCACTTTGTTTAAAAGCGGGGATAAAGAATGAAAACATTATTTGGGATGTCGGCTTTGGCTTTGGTAAAACCGTTGACCATAATTACCTATTATTGCAACAATCCGCCCGTTTTGCGGTGCACGGTTATCCGGTTTTAGCCGGGCTTTCGCGCAAATCCATGATTGGTGCAATATTGGATAAACCCGTTGATCGGCGCGTTATCGGAAGTGTGACCTGCGCATTGCTTGCGGCCCAAAACGGCGCAACGATTTTGCGCGTTCACGATGTGGCGGAAACCGCTGACGCATTAAAAATCTGGCAGGCGACGGTCAATGCATAATGGATTGTGTCGCTATAAAATAACACATTAAAATTTTAACCGGTGGTTTTCCACCTTTTTTCTAAATAAGGAATAAAACATGGCAGAACGTAAATATTTCGGTACTGACGGCGTGCGCGGTAAAGTGGGTACGTTTCCGATTACACCTGATTTCGCATTAAAATTGGGTTGGGCAGCAGGTAAAGTGCTGGCAACTCACGGCTCTAAAAAAGTGCTTATCGGAAAAGACACGCGCATTTCGGGCTATATGCTGGAATCCGCACTGGAAGCCGGTTTGACGGCGGCCGGTTTGTCCGCCGTCTTTGTCGGTCCGATGCCGACACCCGCGGTAGCTTATTTAACCCGAACTTTCCGTGCCGAAGCGGGCGTGGTGATTTCCGCCTCTCATAATCCCTATGACGATAACGGGATTAAATTTTTCTCTGCCGAAGGGACTAAACTGCCGGATGATGTGGAAGAAGCCATAGAAGCTTTACTGGAACAACCGATGGATTGCGTGGAGTCTGCCGATTTGGGTAAAGCCAGTCGGATTAATGATGCCGCCGGTCGTTATATTGAGTTCTGTAAAAGTACTTTCCCGACTTCATTAAGTCTGGAAGGTTATAAAATCGTCGTGGATTGTGCTCATGGCGCCACTTATCATATCGCACCAAGCGTATTACGCGAATTGGGTGCCGAAATTATTGAGATCGGTACCAAACCGAATGGGGTAAATATTAACGAAAAATGCGGCGCAACGGATATTAAAGCGTTGCAGGATAAAGTGTTGGAAGTGGGAGCCGATGTAGGATTGGCTTACGACGGCGACGGCGACCGCATTATGATGGTGGATCATTTAGGTAATAAAGTGGACGGCGACCAAATTCTTTATATTATCGCCCGTGAAACCTTGCGCGCCGGTCACTTAAAAGGCGGAGTCGTCGGAACCTTAATGAGCAATATGAGCCTTGAAATCGCCTTAAAACAACTGGGTATTCCGTTTTTACGGGCCAACGTGGGTGATCGTTACGTATTGGAGAAAATGCAGGACAACGGCTGGAAATTGGGTGGTGAGAATTCAGGTCACATCATTATTCTGGATAAAAACACCACCGGTGACGGCATTATCGCTTCATTAGCCGTATTAACCGCTATGGCTCAACATAAATTGAGCCTGCACGAGCTCACCGGTGCGGTAAAATTATTCCCTCAAGTGTTAATTAATGTCCGTTTTGACGGCGGTGAAAATCCGTTAAACAGCGAAAAAGTAAAAACCGTTGCGGCGGAAGTAGAACAACGTTTGGCGGGCAAAGGTCGTATTTTGTTACGTAAATCCGGTACGGAGCCGTTAATTCGTGTGATGGTTGAATGTGAAGACGCCGTTTTAGCGCAAAAATCGGCGGAGGAAATTGCCGAAGCGGTAAAAAACAGTTAAATTGTTCAAAAATTTAACAGTTGATAAAGTGCGGTCGAAAAAGCACTTGTTTTACTAAGAAAACTCGTTATAATTGACCGCACTTTTCGAAATGAATACCTAATTGCGACTATAGCTCAGTTGGTTAGAGCACCACCTTGACATGGTGGGGGTCACTGGTTCGAGTCCAGCTAGTCGCACCATCTTTTTCATAAATCCCGAACTTATCCGTTTGGGATTTTTTATTTCCTAAATTTGGCTTTCCACATAAAAAATACGTGATTTTTTAATAAGTTAGTATTATCATTAAGCACATTTAAGATTAATCCATAGGCGAGATAAGGACAGGTATGCAAAACCTTAAACAAATTACAGAACAAGCCCGGGCGGCACTTGATGAATTACAGGATAAAGGCGTTGATGCTTTAGAAAATTTCCGCGTGGAATATTTCGGTAAAAAAGGACATTTTACTCAGTTAATGCAAGGTTTGCGTGATGTTTTGCCGGAAGAACGTCCTGCCATGGGCGCGAAAATTAATGAGGCGAAGCAAGCGATATTAGAAATTCTTAATGCGAAAAAAGAGCAAATCGAACAGGCGGCGCTGAATGCTAAATTAGAACAGGAACGCATTGATGTCAGCCTGCCGGGACGTAAAGTGGAAGTGGGCGGATTGCATCCGGTTTCTATTACCATCGGACGCGTGACGAAGTTTTTCTCCGAATTGGGTTTCAGTGTGGAAAGCGGTCCCGAAATAGAGAGCGATTATTATAATTTTGACGCGTTAAACATTCCGAAACATCATCCGGCGAGAGCGGATCATGACACTTTCTGGTTTAATCCCGAATTATTACTGCGTACTCAAACTTCCGGCGTACAAATCCGTACTATGGAAAAAATGCAGCCCCCGATCCGTATTATGGCGCCGGGGCGGGTATATCGTAACGATTACGATCAAACGCACACACCGATGTTCCATCAAATCGAATTGTTATATGTGGATAAAAATGCAAACTTTACCGAATTAAAAGGATTGTTGCATGATTTTTTACGCGCATTTTTTGAAGAAGATTTACAGGTTCGCTTCCGTCCGTCTTATTTCCCTTTCACTGAACCTTCGGCGGAAGTGGACGTGATGGGAAAAAACGGTAAATGGTTGGAAGTATTGGGTTGCGGAATGGTACATCCGAACGTATTACGCAATGTGGGCATTGATCCGAACGAATACAGCGGTTTTGCCGTCGGTATGGGGGTCGAACGTTTAACCATGTTACGCTACAACGTAACGGATTTACGTTCATTCTTTGAAAATGACCTGCGTTTCTTAAAACAATTTAAATAGGATTGATCTCATGAATCAATATTCGTTGATTACTCTGATCGCCTGTTTTTTAAGCGGTTCGGTAATGGCTTCCGGTAATACGCAAACGTCGGAAGAAACCCGTCCCGTCGCATTTTTGCAGGTGTTGGATGCCGGTGCGGCACAGCCGAAGCCGATGGAAGGTAATCGGTTTTCCAGAAAGGACAAACGCCAACTTTGTGTTGTTGTGCGAAATGTTGAGATTCAGGAAAACAATCAATTAATTGAAAATATTAAAGCGCCGGCAAAAATTACCATGGAAGCCAATAACGCCAGATTAATTGCCGATACGGACGGCAAAGGTTATCAGGCTGTTTTTGAGATCCCTCGCACAGAGATTAAAAATGATGTGGTAGTGCAATGTTGGGAATTTGGAAAACAGGATCCTGTCGGTGAATATCATGTTGATGTACAGTTTAATAATGTGGTCTTTAAAAATCTGAAATTTGAAGTCCTCCCGTAATGAATAAGAGAGAATAGAATGAAATTTAGTGAAAATTGGGTGCGTCAGTGGGTTAATCCTGCGATTAATACAGAGCAATTATGCGAACAAATTACCATGTTAGGGCTGGAAGTGGACGGTGTAGAAGCGGTTGCCGGCGAATTCAGCGGTGTGGTCGTGGGTGAGGTTGTCGAATGTGCACAACATCCCGATGCGGATAAGTTACGCGTAACCAAAGTTAATGTGGGCGGCGACCGCTTGTTGGATATTGTATGCGGCGCACCGAATTGCCGACAGGGCTTAAAAGTTGCCTGTGCAATAGACGGCGCGGTGTTGCCGGGAAATTTCAAAATTAAAAAAACGAAATTGCGCGGTCAGCCTTCTGAAGGCATGCTTTGTTCTTTCAGTGAATTAGGTATATCGGAAGATCACAGCGGTATTATCGAATTACCGGCGGATGCGCCGATTGGTCGTGATTTACGTGAATATCTTGATTTGGATGATAAAGCAATCGAAATCAGCCTGACGCCGAATCGTGCGGATTGTTTAAGCATCGCCGGCGTGGCGCGGGAAATCGGCGTGGTAAATCGTATGTCTGTCAACGAACCGGTCGTTGATCGTATTGAGCCGGCTATTTCGGATAAAATTGCCATTAATGTCTCCGCACTGGAAGCTTGTCCTCGCTATTTATTGCGTTTGGTAAAAAATGTCAATGTGAAAGCGACGACACCGATGTGGATGAAAGAAAAACTTCGTCGCTGCGGTATTCGTTCAATCGATCCGGTGGTGGATATTACCAACTACATTTTGCTTGAATTAGGTCAGCCGATGCATGCTTTTGATGCGACAAAAGTGGTGCAACCGGTACAAGTCCGGATGGCGAAAGAGAACGAAGAACTCGTTCTATTGGACGGTAATACGGCAAAATTACAAAGCAATACTTTAGTTATCGCCGATCAAAACGGCCCGCTAGCTATGGCGGGAATTTTCGGCGGAGCGGCAAGCGGCGTAAATGCCGAAACCAAAGACGTGATCTTAGAATCGGCATTTTTTGCTCCGTTAGCGATTACCGGTCGCGCCCGCCAATACGGTTTACATACCGATGCCTCTCACCGTTTCGAACGCGGCGTGGATTTTCAGTTACAACGCAAAGCAATGGAAAGAGCGACCGCACTTTTATTAGAGATTTGCGGCGGTGAAGCCGGTGAAATTTGTGAAGCGATCAGCGAACAACATTTGCCTGAATTAAAAGAAGTGCGATTACGTCGCAGCAAATTGGATGCTTTATTGGGGCATCATATCGAAACGGAAACCGTTACCGATATTTTCCAACGTTTAGGATTTCCCGTACATTATGAAAACGATGTGTGGACGGTAACATCGACCAGCTGGCGTTTCGATATTGAAATCGAAGAAGATTTAATTGAAGAAGTGGCTCGCATTTACGGTTATAACAACATTCCGAATAATGCGCCGTTGGCACATTTGAAAATGCGTGAACATAAAGAATCGGATTTAGATATCGAGCGAATTAAGACCGCACTTGTATCCGCCGATTTTCATGAGGCGATTACATATAGCTTTGTCGATCCGAAGATCCAAAGTTTGTTACATCCGTCCGTTAAACCGTGGGTATTGCCTAATCCGATTTCCAGTGAAATGTCGGTAATGCGCGTTTCTTTATTAACCGGTTTATTGGGAGCGGTACTGTATAATCAAAATCGTCAGCAAACTCGTGTTCGTTTGTTTGAAACGGGGTTACGTTTTATTCCAGATTCCGAGGCGGAATTCGGCGTTCGCCAGGAATTGGTCTTTGCGGCGGTGATGACCGGCGCAAAATATAACGAACATTGGGCGACCAAATCCGAACCGGCTGATTTTTATGACTTAAAAGGCTATATTGAAAATCTGTTATCCTTGACCGCAATCGGCGATAGAGTTAAATTCGTAGCAAAAGCTTTGCCGGCATTTCATCCGGGGCAATCCGCAGTTTTAATGTTAGATGACGAAGAAATCGGTTGTATTGGCCAGATTCATCCGAGTATTGTGCAAAAATTGGGATTAAACGGTAAAACATTTGCGGCCGAGATTTTAGTTGAAAAAGTTTCTCGACGTAATGTCGCAACGGCAAAAGAAATCTCTAAATTCCCGGCGAATCGTCGCGACCTGGCATTAGTGGTTGCGGATAACGTACCGGCGATTGATATTATTGATGCATGTCGCGCCGTCGGCGGTGAAAAATTGGTAGCAGTGAATTTATTTGACGTTTATCAGGGTTCCGGTGTGGCGGAAGGCATGAAGAGCCTGGCTGTCAGTCTGACTATTCAGGACACGGAAAAAACCTTGGGCGAAGAAGATATTAACGGTGTTATCTCTGCAGTATTAGCCGAATTAAAACAACGCTTTAATGCAACTTTGAGAGATTAATTATGACATTAACGAAAGTCGAAATAGCGGAAAACCTGACGCGAAAACTTGAGCTGAATAAAACCGAAGCGAAAGCGATGGTGGAAAGTTTCTTTGAAGAAATTCGGGCGACGTTGGCTGATGGAAATGATGTAAAATTATCGGGATTCGGTAATTTTGAATTAAGGGATAAAGCCTCCCGTCCGGGGCGAAACCCGAAAACCGGTGAAAATGTGCCGGTTTCCGCTCGTCGGGTTGTGGTGTTTAAGCCCGGCCAAAAATTGCGCGCCCGAGTAGAAAAAGCAAAACTGAAAGGTTAAACGGCAGGCTAAGGATGGCTACCCGGTTAATGGGTAGCTTTTATATTCTTACATGAGGGAATAATATGGGTGTGAAGCGGTTAAAAACATTAATGTTAATAGCGGTGTTAAGCCTTCTGAACGCCTGTTCCACGCTTTCGGAAGAATACGACGGCATTAATTACAAAGGGCAAATCGACGACCCCATTATGGCGATTACGCTGCTAAGCGAACAGCAGCGGGAATGGGCGGGAACACCTTATCAGTTAGGCGGCACCACCAGAGACGGCGTGGATTGTTCCGGGTTTACCCGAACGACCTTTATGGATCGTTTCAATATTTCTCTGCCGCGCACCACCACAGCACAGTCGCAATACGGTAAAAAGGTGCCTAAAGATTTAATTCAAACCGGCGATTTAATCTTTTTCAAAACGGGACGAGGACCGAACGGTTATCACGTGGGAATTTATGTGAAAGATGACAAATTCCTGCACGCGTCCACGAAAGGCGGCGTGATTTATTCGTCGATGAATAGCCCTTATTGGCGTAAAGCTTTTTGGCAGGTGCGCCGGATTTAATACGAACCGATAACAAAAGTGCGGTAAAAAAATTTAACGTTTTTTTACCGCACTTTTTGTTTTGCCGCCGTTAAATTAAGCGGCCAACAGATTCGGCAAGCGGTAAACCGCATAACAGAAAATCACGAAGATGACCGCCAGCACCGTTTTTTCGTAGCCATTAACCTTGAATTTTCCGTGGAAGCGGTGGTTAGAGTAGAGATATAACAAAATCCCCGGCACATACAGCACCACGGAAAGCAACAAATATTGCAATCCCGCCGCATAGACAATCCATAAACCGTAAAGCGACGCCATAAAACCCGTCAATTTCACATACCAGGCGGCGTGAGTTTGGAAGGACAACTTAAACAAATAAGCGCCGATTAAGAAGTACGGAATCAAAATCATCGAAGTGGAAATCAGCAGTAACATGTTGTAACTTTGCTCGAAAACCAGCACTAGAATTAAACAGAATTGCACGATAAAACCGGTAAACCAGAGAGAATTGATGGGCACTTCATTATCGTTCAATTTATTCAGAATTTGCGGAAACGCGCCGTTTTGTGCGCCGCGATAGGGAATTTCCGAAGAATACATGGTCCAGCTGATGTAAGAGGCTAAAACGGAAACAATCAGGCAAGAGGTAATTATCACTTTGCCGCTTTCGCCCATCATTGCGTCGAGCAACGGCCCCATGGACGGATTCGCCATATCGGCAATGGTTTCTCGCGGCAAAATCCCTAAAGAAAGGACGGTGATCGCCACATATAACGCCAGCGCGATCAGAATGCCCAACACGGTCGCCAAGCCCACATCCGTACGTTTTTTGGCGTGCGCCGACAGCACGGAAGCGCCTTCAACGCCGGTAAACACCCAAAGCGTAATCAGCATGGTATCTTTCACCTGATCGCTTACGCTATTACCCAATGCGGTGGCTTTGATGTCGGATTTGAAAACGTCTGCGTCAAAATAGCAAAATCCGAGCAAAATAAACAATACCAAGGGCGCGACTTTAACAAAAGTTGCCGCCAGATTCACCGCGGCCGCTTCTTTAATACCGCTGGCGATTAACGCATGCACCAGCCAGACGATGACGGAAGCGCCGATAAAGGCCGGAACGGTGTTGCCTTGTCCGAAAATAACTTGCTGTGCCGTGTCCGTAAATACGCCTAAGCCTTCAAACGCCACGGTCAGATAACCGACGATGCCGATCGTGGCGCATAACCAATAGCCCCAGGCGGACATAAAGCCCATTAAATCGCCGAATCCTTCGCGGGCGTAGGTGTAAATGCCACCGTCCAGTTCGGGGTGAAGCCGGGAGATAAAGAAAAACGACAATCCGAGAAAGATAATGCCGATGCCGGTAATCAGCCAGCCGATAGAAATGCCTTCGGCGCCCGCCACGGCCGCCATATTTTGCGGAAGACTGAAAATTCCCGAACCGATCATGGAACTTAAAACCAGCGCGGTTAAAGAAAGCAACCCGATTTTTTTATTCGACATAATATTTCCTTATATTGCATGCCCGACCGCAAAAGTGCGGGCGATTTTTCCATGATTTTTTATGAATTCAGCTTATCGGCCAAAACCCGAATATGCTCGACGCCGATACCGCAACAACCGCCGATAATAGATGCGCCTTGCGCTTTCCATTTTTGCGCCCAGCGCAAATACGCCTGCGGATCTAAATCTTTGCGCACTTCGTCTAAACCGTCGTTGGCGGTGGCGTCTTTCGGCTGCGGCGCAAAAGCATTGGCGTAAGCGCCCGTTTTAATGTGAACGGCATGATTTTCGCTCAGAATTTGACGAGTGACATCCAAAGCCCGCTCGATAACTTCAGGCTGACAGCAATTAAATAAAATCGCATCCACACCTAATTCGATCATTTTTTTCACCGCACTTTTGACGCTTTCGCCCGAACGCAGCTGCGGTTCCGGCGTCGGCTCGTCGTCGGTTAGGGTAAAAGACACCCACAACGGACGATTATCTTTCGGCAATAACGGCTTAACGGAAACCGGCTCGATAATGGCGCTTTGGGTTTCGCACAGCCAGATGTCCACATGAGGCGATAAACCGTCGATAATCGGCTGAGCGATTTCCGCAAAGCGGTCTTTTTCAATGAGATCCGCTCGGTAAGAACCGAACATCGGCGGCAGCGAACCGGCAATTTTCACGGATTTATTCGAATTTTTGACCGCACTTTTAGCCAGTCGACCGGCCAAATCCGCCAGCATTTTGCCGTCCGCATGAAAACGTTGCTCGCCGATGTGGAACGGTACCACCGCGTAACTGTTGGTGGTGATAACGTCGGCCCCGCCGGCGATATAATCTTCATGTACCTGTTGCACAGCGGAAGGTTTTTCATACAGCGAGAGAGCCGACCATTCCGGCTGTTTGAACGGCGCGTTTAACCGCATAAGTTCGCGGCTCATGCCGCCGTCGAGAATGGTGATTTGCATAATTTTTCCTTAAATCCATCGTCTGACGGATTGTTTGTATTGTAAAAAAGCGCGGCCGAATTTGCGTTCAAGCGCTTGTTCTTCGGGTTTAATCTGAAAATAAGTGAGATAAAGGACGAACAGAATAATCACGACGAAACCTAACGGGCTTTCACGCCAAATTGTCCAGGCGGCAAGCCAAATTACGAGGCTGAGATACATAGGATTACGACTTATCCGGAAAATGCCGCCGGTTACCAGCGTTGAACTGCGTTCGGGCGATTGCGGGCTTAACGTGGTTTTCTGCCGCATAAAGGCGAAAAATCCGGCTATGGCAAAAACTGCGCCAATTAGTAATAACGCGCCGCACAGCCCGATACGAACCGTCGTTGAAAAGGGCAGCGGAAATGCCGGCAAGCAGGCGATAAGCGCAATGCCGAGCAAAAATAAAACCGGAGGCGGAAGTTTAAGTTTCATAAAAAATCACGTTAAAAATAACCGCACTTTAAAGCATTCAAAGTGCGGTCAAAATTTTAAAAGTTTTTAGACGTTGAAACGGAAATGCATAACATCGCCGTCCTGAACAATGTAATCCTTTCCTTCCAAACGCCATTTTCCGGCTTCTTTGGCGCCCGCTTCGCCTTTGTTATCAATGAAATCCTGATAAGCGATGACTTCGGCGCGGATAAAGCCTTTTTCGAAATCTGTGTGAATCACCGCCGCGGCTTTCGGTGCGGTGGCGCCGACGGAAACCGTCCAGGCGCGCACTTCTTTTACGCCGGCGGTAAAATAGGTTTGCAGATTAAGCAATTTGTAACCGGCGCGGATGACGCGGTTTAAACCCGGTTCGTCAATGCCTAAATCTTGTAAAAACTCGGTTTTTTCTTCGTCGTCGAGTTCGGCGATTTCCGATTCGATAGCGGCACAGACCGGCACGACGACGGCGCCTTCTTTTTCCGCAATTTCGCGTACGCGATCCAGATACGGATTGTTTTCAAAACCGTCTTCGTTGACGTTGGCGATATACATGGTCGGTTTTAAGGTTAAAAAATTGTAACTCTTAATTGCCTGAAGTTCGTCTTTATCCAAGCCGACGGAACGAATCATGCCGGCGTTTTCCAGAACCGGAAGAATTTTTTCCATCACGGACAATTCGAATTTCGCTTCTTTATCGCCGCCTTTGGCGCGTTTTTGCAGACGCTGAATCGCGCGTTCGCAGCTGTCTAAGTCGGCTAACGCCAATTCCGTGTTGATGGTGTCGATATCGTCCGCAGGGTCGATTTTGCCGGCAACGTGAACGATGTCGTCATTTTCAAAACAACGCACTACATGACCGATCGCGTCGGTTTCACGAATGTTAGCTAAAAATTTATTGCCCAAACCTTCGCCTTTACTGGCGCCCGCCACCAATCCTGCGATGTCCACGAATTCCATCGTGGTCGGCAATACGCGTTCGGGTTTAACGATTTCAGCCAGCGCGTCTAAACGCGGATCCGGCATCGGCACCACGCCGGTATTCGGTTCGATGGTGCAGAAAGGGTAGTTTGCCGCTTCAATGCCGGCTTTGGTTAACGCGTTGAAAAGAGTGGATTTACCGACATTCGGCAAACCGACGATACCACATTTAAATCCCATTTTTTGTTCCTGTTGTAAAATGATGACGCGCATTGTGATGCGGGTCTCGGTTATCAATTCGGCGAACGTTTAACATGCGCGCCGTTAATTTAAAATCCTACTAAGCTTTAAAGCCGTTTAAGCGGTTTGTCGCTTTAGTGACGCCGTCTTTCAGCAGAATTTCCACACAAGCGGCGGCTTCGTCCAGCGCTTTATCAATCAATGCCCAATCATCCGGCGAAGGCTTGCCTAATACGTATGAAGTAACCAGATTTCTGTCGCCGGGATGTCCGATACCCACGCGCAAACGATAAAAATTTTTGCTATTGCCTAATTGGGCAATGGTGTCTTTCAGTCCGTTATGTCCGCCGTGTCCGCCGCCTTGTTTAATTTTCGCCACGCCGGGCGGAAGGTCTAATTCATCGTGAGCCACTAAAATTTCTTCCGGCTGAATGCGATAAAAGGAAGCGAGTGCGCCGACGGCTTTGCCGCTTAAGTTCATGAAAGTGGTCGGGACTAAAAAGCGAATTTCCTGTCCGCTGATCACCGCACGAGCCGTTTTACCGAAAAATTTGGCTTCGTCTTTCAGACTAAAATTAAAGCGACGGGACAGGCGGTCAATCAGCCATTCGCCGGCATTATGGCGGGTATCCGCATATTTATCGCCGGGATTGCCTAATCCGACGATTAATTTGATTTCAGACATATTAGCTTCCGATTGTCAAAAATAGGGGCGTATTTTAGTTTAAATCCGTATTTTTTTCAATGAGATATTATTGTCGTCAAACTGCGAATGGCCTTGTCGCCCCGAGGTTGACGGCTACTTTTTCCGTTACCGATGATATGCTATGCTTTCGGCAAAATTCATTTTAGGGAAATATCATGCCGTTTTTTGATACGCATACGCATTTGGATTATCTGCATCATTTCAGCGGCGAACCGCTGGAATCGTTGGTTCGGCGCGCCGAGGCCGCCGGCGTGGAGAAAATACTGGTGGCGGCGGTTTTGGCGCGGGATTTCAAAACTATCGAAAAAATGACCGCACTTTATCCCGATAATTTACGTTATGGAGTGGGATTGCATCCGCTTTATATCAAAGAGCATAAGCCGTCGGATCTGGATGAATTGGAACGTTATTTGTCACAACGTCACGAAAGGTTGACAGCGGTGGCGGAAATCGGCCTGGAGCGGGCAAAACCTGAATTGATGACGGCGGAATTATGGCGCAAACAATGTGATTTTTTCGACGCGCAATTACAGTTTGCGAAACAATTCCGGCTGCCGGTGAATTTACACAGCCGTAAATCTCACGATCAGCTTTTCGCTTTTCTCAAACGCGTTCGCTTGCCGGAATGCGGAGTGGTGCACGGTTTTTCAGGCAGTTATGAGCAAGCCAGGCGGTTTGTGGATTTAGGCTATAAAATCGGTGTCGGCGGCACTATTACTTATGCGCGGGCGAATAAAACCCGCCAAACGATCGCCAAACTACCGCTGGACGCTTTGTTACTGGAAACGGACAGCCCGGATATGCCGGTTTTCGGGTTTCAGGGCCAGCCTAATCGCCCGGAGCGGATTAATCGGATATTTCAGGCGTTATGTGAGTTGAGAACAGAACCGGCGGAAGAAATTAAAGCGGTGATTTGGCAAAATTCGCTGGCCATGTTTGCATAATGGTCGATAACTTGAAATTTCTATAAAAGTGCGGTCAAAAATTGAGAAGTTTTCGGTATTATGTAGCAGTTGCACAAACATTTAATGTTTTCGTAGGGGCGGGGTTTATCCCCGCCCGAATCTCATTCAAATATCAGGGCTTACGGGCGGGGATAAACCCC
>Ga0129306_1002918_pt1 | contig 14006 bp, 13 predicted proteins | sample P827metagenome_FD_94438 | JGI IMG/M metagenome (GOLD analysis project Ga0129306, IMG submission 94438) | Capybara group fecal microbial communities from Wisconsin, USA - P827 metagenome | ecosystem: Host-associated > Mammals > Digestive system > Large intestine > Fecal | place: USA: Wisconsin...
AATCCCTGGCGCTACAAAACCTATTATAATTAATGGTATAGAGAAATTAAGAAATCCTCCAAATAGACCTGAAAATGTATTTAAAGCCCTAACAACATGATACATGCCTAAGGTCTTAGATATCACCCCTATTAAAATACCAAATATAATTCCTAAAACTAATTTAGTTAAAAGACCTAATTTTTTCATTTTACTCCCCCCTTAACTTCGATGTATCTGTGTTGTATACACATGTTTTTTATTTGAATACAAATTTATGATAACACTTGCTTTTATTTTTGTCAATAATTTTTGTATTTAAATTTTATACAAATGTGTTTATTTTAAACACATAAATATTTTATCTTTTTTATTTAAAGCAGATTAATCTATAAAATTTAAGAATATACAAATTATTTAATTTAAAATAAATTTATCAACAACACTTTTATATTAGTATTTATAAATAAAAATCCTATCTAGTTAAATTGCTATTATAACTAAATAGGATTTTTATTTATAAATTAATTATTTTTAATAATAAAATTTAAAATATCCAATATTTTCATTTACTATAATAATTTATTAATGTCAATATGGAAATCACCATTAATATACCTTCATATATATAAAAAATATATTAGCTGCAGCAAGAAAAATACAAACTAAAGAATAAAATTTATCTCTTATTCCTTTTGAAAAATCTAACATCTTTACGGCCCAAACAATCATAGTAAAAAACATACACCATTGAAGTGTATAATAGCTATCAAAATATTTTATATATGTAAATTGATATATAGTAAGTAAGGTTGCTAGTAATGCCACAGTTGTTATTATAACCATTATCCAACCTAATATATTTATATACTTTCTCATCTTTATCCTCTCCACATTCTTTGAGCTATTATTATAAATTAAGCCAATTAAATAATATACCTTTTTTCATTCATTGTAAATATATGTTTCTACAATGTTATTATTTAATTTTATTGGAAAATTCTTCTTCATTAATTACTTTTACTCCTAATTCAACTGCTTTTTCATATTTAGATCCTGGTTTTTCCCCTACTAAAACATAGTCTGTATTTTTACTTACACTACTAGAAACTTTAGCTCCTAAAGACTGTAATTTATCTTTTATTTCTCCTCTGCTATAATTATTTAAACTTCCTGTTACAACTATAGTTTTACCCATAAAAGGATTCTCATCAATTATTTCTTCTTCATAATAAGGTTTTACACCCAAATTTAATAATTCTTCTATATTATTTATAATCTTTTCATCTTTAAAAAAATCATATACACTCTTAGCTACTATTTCCCCCACATCTGGAACTTCTACTAATTCTTCTATCGTTGCACTTTCTATATTTTCTAAAGTTTTAAATTTCATTACTAAATCATTAGCAGTTTTTTTACCTACATTAGGTATTCCTAATGCATATATAAAGGATGGCAAATCACAATTTTTACTATTTTCTATAGCATCTATAAGATTTTGAGACTTTTTATCCCCAAATTTATCCAAGGTTAATAATTCTTCTTTTTTTATTTTATACAAATCTGCTATAGATTTTATATCTAATTTTTCAAAAAGTTGTTCTGCAGTCTTTTCACTAAATCCTGCTATATTCATAGCCTCTCTACTAGCAAAATGAACTATACTTTTTACCATTTGTGGTTTACAAGATAATGTATTCTCACAATAATAATGTACTCCATTTTGTACTAGATGGCTATTACAATAAGGACATCTATCTGGTGCCTCTATTTCTTTACTTTCCTCTAAGGATTCTTCCACTACTCCCATTATCTCCGGTATAACATCATTAGATCTTCTAACTAAAACCTTAGCACCCAATTTTACATTTTTTCTTTGAATATCGTCCATGTTATTTAGTGTAGCTCTTTTTACCGTAACTCCTCCTAGTTCTACAGGCTCTAATAAGGCTGTTGGAGTAACTCTTCCGCTTCTTCCTACATTCCATTCTACATCTAGAAGTTTCGTGGTAATTTCCTTAGCTTCAAATTTATAAGCTATAGCCCATTTGGGGAATTTTATAGTATATCCTAATACTTTTCTTGTTTTAATATCATCTACAACAATTACTGCCCCATCTATATCATAATCTAGTTCTTCCCTTATAGATTCTATATATTGAATTTCTTTTTCCACTTCCTCCATGTTAGTACATTCTTTAATATACTTATCCTGAGGCAATCCCATATTTTTTATAAATTTCATCATTTCTGTATAACTTTTAAATTCTGGGCCTTCATTATAACCTACATCATAAAAAAATGCTGATAAATTTCTTTTAGAAGTTTCTTTAATGTCTAAATTTCTAAGTGCTCCTGCAGCCCCATTTCTTAAGTTCTTTAGAGGTACTTGAGCAGTTTTATTATATTCTTCGAAAGCTGTTTTAGTCAGTATAGCTTCCCCATGTACCTCTATAACATGGTTGTTCTTTATTTTTAATGGCACAGTTTTTATAGTTTTTATTTGTGCTGTTATATCCTCTCCTATAATACCAGTGCCTCTTGAAGCACCCTTTACTAAAATACCATTCTCATCATATGTACAATTCACTGTTAGTCCATCAAATTTTTTAGTAACTATATATCTTAACTCTGGTAATTTATCTTCATTTATAGAATTATATTGCTCTACAGCTTTTAAATTTCTATTATGCCACTCTGTTAATTGACTCATATTTTGTGCTTTATCCAAGCTCCAAAGTCTTCCTTTATGAGTATATTTACCAAATTCACCTAATATGTTATCTCCTACCCTTTGGGTTGGTGAATAAGGCAATGTAACTTTAGTTTCCTTCTCTAAAACTACCAATTCATCATATTTTAAATCATATTCTTTATCAGATATGCTAGAATTATCTAATACATAATACTCATAAGCATGCTGATTTAATTCCTCTACAAGTTCTTTCATTTTCTCTAACTTGTTATCCATGTATATACCTCCTAAACCGCTTCAATTGGTGCCATACTAAGCATTAATATTTTAACACCTCTACGGTCAAAAGCAATAGTTAACTTTATGTCATCAGAAACCTTACTCATACTAACTATAGTCCCTACTCCAAAATCTTTATGTTTAACCTTTGAACCTACATTAAGCTTATTAGAATCTACACTATTTTTAGGTCCATTATTTAAATTAGGTGATTTATAGGAATTAATACTATTTGTTTTTTGTGACCTTATTCCAAAATTTTTAGGCAATACTTTATCTGTTGCTACTTCTCCAGTAATATTTACGTTGTCCTTTAAGTCTTTTGATATCTCACTTACAAAATCTGATAAAGCATAAGCTACAGTTCTTCCAAATACTTTTCTAATTTCTGCTGAAGTTATATATAACTGCTCTTTTGCTCTTGTTATAGCAACATAACATAACCTTCTAGACTCTTCCATTTCTTTTGGATCTGATAATGATTGCGTTCCTGGAAATATCCCATTTTCCATACCTACCATAAATACTACAGGAAATTCTAATCCTTTAGCACTATGTACCGTCATCATAGCCACACTATCTGAATTTTCATCATAATTATCTATATCTGTAACTAATGCTACCTTTTCCAAAAACATTCCTAAAGATTTATCTTCTGATTCTTTTTCAAAATCAGCTGCTGCAGAAACTAGTTCTTTTAAATTTTCTACCCTACTTACATCATCTGGATTCTTAGAACTTTTTAATTCTTTTAAGTATCCTGTCTCTTCTAATATTTCTTTTATAAGAGCAGATACACTTATCTCATCTTTTTTTCTTATAAAGCTATTCATTATACTTACAAACTTTTTAATAGATGTTATACTTCTTTGAGACAATGTTAATATTTGATCCGCATCTAAAAGCACGCTATACATACATTCATCCATTTCATTTGCAAATTCTTGAACTTTTTTTACTGTAGCATCCCCTATACTTCTTTTAGGTACATTTATTATTCTCCTTAAACTTATATCATCTAATGGATTGTTTATAAGCTTTAAATAAGCCATTAAATCTTTTATTTCTTTTCTATCATAGAACTTTAATCCACCTATTAATCTATAAGGTATATCTCTTTTCATAAATACATCTTCAAAAATACGGGATTGAGCATTAGTTCTATATAAAACTGCAAAATCATTAAAGGATTTGTCACTATCCTTTATTATTTTTTTCATTTCAGATGCTACAAATTTTGCCTCATCTATATCAGAATATGCTCTAAATACTTTTATCTTGTTTCCATTTTCATTTTCAGTTCTTAAAACTTTATTTTTTCTTTGAGAATTATTTTTTATAACCTCATTGGCAGCATTTAATATATTGCCCTTTGATCTATAATTTTGCTCTAACTTTATAACCTTAGCTTCTTTATAATCCTTCTCAAAATTTAATATATTACTTATATCTGCCCCTCTCCATTCATATATGCATTGATCATCGTCACCAACTACACATATATTTCTATGAACTGAAGCTAATAATTTAACTAATTCGTATTGAGATTTGTTAGTATCTTGATATTCATCCACCATTATATATTTAAACTTTCTTTGGTAAAATTCTAATGCCTCTTTATTTGTTTTAAATAACTCCACAGTTTTATATATCAAGTCATCAAAATCTAATGCATTATTGGTCTTTAATTTTTTCTGATATAAAATATATGCATCTGCAATTTTGTCTTTTCTATAATTTCCATTAGAAATTTTTTTAAATTCCTTAGGTGATATTAAATTATCCTTTTGAGTGCTTATAGTATTTATTATTTCTCTGTCTGTAATTTCTTTATCATTTATATTTAATTCTTCCATACATTGCTTAACTAAAGTTTTTTGGTCATAGGTATCATATATAGTAAAGTTTTTATCATAACCTAACTTATCTATTTCTCTTCTTAAAATCCTTACACAGCTAGAGTGAAATGTAGAAACCCACATTCCTTCTACCACATCTCCTACTAGAGCCTTTATTCTTTCTTTCATTTCTCCTGCAGCCTTATTTGTAAAAGTTATAGCCAAAATTTTAGAAGGATATATATTCAAATTTTCTATCATATGAGCTATTCTATGAGTCAAAACCCTTGTTTTACCTGAACCTGCCCCGGCTAGTATTAGTAAAGGTCCATCTATGGTAGTAGCAGCTTCATATTGTTCTTTATTTAATTTATTTTTTAAATCCATTCCATCAGCTCCCTAAGTTTATCTGTTTTACATCTTCTTAATATTATATCATTTTAAATATTAGTTAAACATTCTTATAAATTTAAAATGTGCTAGTAAAAACTAGCACACAATAATTAATCCTATTTATTTGTTCTCTATTCTATTTAATACTATTTTATAGCCTTCACTTCCATAGTTAAGGCATCTATTTACTCTGCTTATAGTAGCAGTACTAGCCCCTGTAGCCGCTGCTATTTCCAAATATGTAATTTTCTTTCTAAGCATTCTAGCTACTTGGATCCTTTGTTCTAAAGCTTTTATCTCGTTAATAGTACATATATCGTCAAAAAACCTATAACATTCTTCTTTAGTTTTTAAACTTAAAAAAGCCTCACATAGAAAGTCCATTTCTTCGCTTTCTAATTTAGATTTATACTGCTCCATATGTTTCAGCTCCTTATCCAAACTCCAATTTATTATTATACTTTAATTTTATCATGTATTAACATATTAATCTACAAAATCAAATAAATATATAATAATAAAAAATAAAACAGCCTATTGGGGTTATAGGCTGCTTACAATAAATAAAAAGGGGGCTATTTATTCTTTTTACTTATCCTTGCATAACCTATTATAATGAATGAAAATAATAAATGCAAGATTTTTTTGCAAATTTTATTGTAAACTTTTTTTAAAATGATGTTTTTATATTCATAATATTTTAATATATTTTACATTTATATATTTTTTAATATAGATATCTCTTCATCTGTTAATTCCCTATATTGACCTTCTTCTAAGCTTTCATCCAATTTTAGTGGTCCAAATTCTTCTCTTTTTAAGTAAATAACCTTTTTATCAACACTTTCAAACATTCTTTTAACTTGATGAAATTTACCTTCATGTATAGTAACTCTTACTTCTGATTCTTCATTAAATGATTTTATTATTTCAAGCTTTGCAGGAAAACATTCATATCCATCATCTAATACTATGCCTTTTTTAAATTTCTCTATATCTTCATCAGTAACCTTTTTATTAATTTTAGCATAATATATTTTATCCACATGCCATTTAGGAGATATAAGTCTGTGATTTAATTCACCATCATTAGTAAGTAAAAGTAATCCTACTGTATTTTTATCTAACCTTCCTACAGGAAAAGGTTCAAAAATTCTATCTTCATCTTCTAACAAATCTACAATAGTTTCATCATAGTTGTCAAAAGTTGCAGAAACTACCCCTTGGGGTTTATTCATCATTAAATAAATATATTTTTTATAAACCAATTCTTTTCCAAATACAAATATTTTATTTTTTTCTGGATCTATTTGCATACCATTATCCTTAACAACTTCACCATCAACATCAACTTGACCCTTTTTAATCAAGGCCTTAACTTCTTTTCTTGTACCATATCCTAAATTAGCTAATATTTTATCTAAACGTTCCATGAAATTCCTCCTAGTTTTGCTTATTCTATTATTAGTATTACCATTATAACAAATTTAAAGGAAAGTGCATTGCACTTTCCTTTTTTATACTCCATAATTTTTCATTATATTTTTTACATAATTTCTTGTTTCACTTGGCAGCCTGTTTATATCAGAAACATTCTTTACCCCTCTCCACTGAAGAGTTCCAGGACCTGCATTGTATGCTGACAAAGCTAACTCTTTTACGTTTCCATGCATATCTAGCATTTTCTTTAAATATTTTGTTCCCCCATCTATATTTTGCTCTATATCAAAGGGATTTGTAACTCCTACTTCTCTAGCAGTACCTGGCATAAGCTGCATTAGCCCCTTGGCCCCTGCATTTGATACACAATTAGGATTAAAATCCGATTCCTGTTTTATAACTGCCATTAAAAGTTCTTTCTCTATACCATATTTTCTTGAAGCTTTTTCTACAGCGCTATCTATAGTTATACTACCGGTTCTAACTTCTGATTTTATATTATTTATTTCTCTTTTCGCATCTTCTAATCTTTGTCCTGCTCCATAATATTTATTTCCACTATTTGCTATACCGTCTAATGATAACATATTATTTGAAGCACTAATATCCTCATTTTCCATGGCCTTTAATAAACTATCTAAAACTATTTGAAAACTTGATGAATCTCCAAAGGATGATTTCATTATCTGTCCCATCAATTGCATTTGTAGCATTTGTTGTAATACCATTTCACTACTGTTTACTTTCATAAGTCCACCACCAATTTTAAACATATATTTAATATTATCGTTTATCTTTCTACTTTATTTACACTTTAAATTTAAATATATCATAATCTTCATAAGCACATTTTAAAAAGCTACTTTTTGATAAAACTAATACTTCATATTCCCCTTCATTAAAAGGCATAAAGGTATAATATTTCTTTCTGCTATAATCTTGAACTAGCTTCCATTCCCCTTTATTCATAATATAAAATTGATAAAGAACTGCATTTCCTCCCTCACTATCTACGCTAAAAGTTACAGTTTCATTACATTTTATATCTGTCCTGCTAGTTTTTATTTTTGTATTTGTTATAGGCAATGCTTCCCTTACATAAAATTTAACTTCTTTTTTGGAATCATAAATTTCTTCACTTTCTTTATTTTTAGCTAATACTTCTATAGTATAAGCTCCACTACATTTAGGTATATATTTAAAATCTTTATTTTCAATATAATCTGTTTCTTCTACTTTTTCATTATTTATTTTTAAAATATATTTTATTAAATTATCCTTTGTATTTTGAATAATAACTTTTAATAATATCTCATCTCCTACTATATAGCTAGTCTTCACTGGACATATAACATAATCAATTATAGCTGGTATATAATTATGACTGTTTATATAAGCTATATAATGAGAATCATATTCTCTAGATGAATATTTATGTTTTGCTAAAACTTCTAGTTCATATGTACCTGTTTCTTTTGGTATAAACTTAGCCCAATTACAGGTACCAAAATCTATTTTTTCTTCTTCTTTTCCATCCTTTTTTATATAAAATGCATATCTTACATTATTTCCTCCATTACTTATGGCTCTTATTTCTACTTCTTCTCCTTTTAAAACATGTTTCCCTTTGTCTAATATTACTTTTTCAATTTTTATAGGTTCCTTAATGTATTCTAAGTTTATCGTATATTCTATAGAAGACTTATCATCAAATTCATTTTCACTAGAAGCATCTTTTACCCAGGCTTCTATAGAATATTTACCTGGAATAGAAGGTGTCCATGTATATACATTGTTTCTTATATATCCAGAATCTTCTATATGCTTACCTTCTATTATAAACTTATATAAAAGTTCCTTACCACCTTCTGCATTTATTTTCAACTCTATAGCAGTATCCGTCATTTGAGGTGAGTTTAAATTAGTTGTAAATTTTCTTATAACGATATCTCTATAGGCTTTAACTGTAAATTTTAACATAGCCCTATCATCAAATTCATTTTGAGAATACATATCCTTTACTAAACATAACAATTTATAATCTCCACTATCTTTTTCCGTATAAGATACTACATTATTACTAGAATAGTCTTGTATACATTCCTGTGTGCCATTACTATCTATTTTTATAAATTTATATAATATATCTCTACCTTCCTCATAAACTGATTCCACTTTAAAAACCAAGTCTTCGTCACATATTAATTCTTTAGTTAAGCAATTAAAATCAACTATTTCTACATTATCTATAGAATTAACTTTAAAAACTACTTTAAAAGAATCATCATAATCCTTAACAGATTTTAAATCCTTACATTCAACCATAAGTTCTTGTATACCTGGTTTTTTTACTACAAAGGATATGCTATTTTCTGTAGAATAATCCTTTATAAGCTTCCAATTATCATCTTCCTTTAGCCAATATTTAAACATTAATGGGAATTTGTTGCTTTCCACTACCGCTTCTATTCTTTCTCCCATATTGAGAGTATCTTTATTCAAATATACATTTCTTATAAACTTTTCCTCTGACTCTCCTATTACATAATCAAATTTGCTAATAAAATCAAAGGGTTTGGTGCTATCTTCCTTCTTAGCTTGTACCATTATTATATAATTGCCCTCTTCTTCAGGTACCCAACTTATAGTGTCATTAAAATTAAAATCACTAACTGTATTCCACATACCTTCTTTTCCTATTATGAATTTATATAAAATTTTTTTATTGCTTTCTATAAAAGCTTTAATTTTTATGCTAGAATTTTTCTCCTGAGGACTTTCCTTATCAAAAATAATATTTAACTCTTCCATTATTACACCATCCTCTCTTAAAAACAGTAACAAGTACATTATACTATAATACCAAATTTTGTAATAGCATTTTATTCTATTTATATTATTATATCACCTTGGGAACACTTATTATAAGGAGGTTGATGATTTTATGAAAGAAATAGATAAATATGATGGAGACTATCCATATAAAAAATCCTCTGTTTTTACTGGTAAATCAGAAAAAGGATATCCTATAATAGAAAGATTAAATAATGGATTAGTTTTTCCTGAAGGACCCCAGGAAAGATTAGAATTTAAAGATATGAGAATGGATTAATATTCTATAAAAATCAGAAAATATTAAAATTTAAAGGTGTAAAATAAGAAATATGACTATAGAATTAAAATAGGGTGTCTCAAAATTAAGGCTATTTTGAGACATCCTCTTCTTTAATTAAAATCTTATATAAATAATTTATAATGATATATTTATATATTTTTTATTGAATTATTAGTTTTATAAGATTTTTCTCTAATCTAGTATCATCTTCTAAATTTCTTTTTTTATGATTAGAAGTATTTTTTATACCTGCTCTTCTCATTTTTGCACTTACATGTCTTTCAAATAACATTCTATCTATATTGTCATTACTAAATATATATCCTTTAGGATTTATAGCTTTAGCTTTTTTTCCAAGAGCCATAGCAGCTACTCCAAAATCTTGAGTTATTATTATATCATTTTCTTTAGTTTCATTTATTAGAACCATATCTACGCTTTGAAATCCATGATCTACATATTTAATAATACTATAATTACTATTTATAACATGATTTATATCACAAAACATCATAACATCTATTTTATATTTTTTAGCTACTTGTTCTATTATGTTTCTTCCAGGGCAAGCATCTGCATCTACTAATATTCTCATAAAAATTCTATTACTTCAATCTTTCTTCTAATGTAGCTTTCATATCTTCATAGCCTGGTTTTCCCAAAAGAGCAAACATATTCTTTTTATATGCTTCTACTCCTGGTTGATCAAAAGGATTAACCCCTTGTAAATATCCACTTATTCCACAAGCTTTTTCAAAGAAATACACTAATTGTCCAAAATAATAAGCTGAAAGCTCTGGAACATTTAATACTATAGCTGGAACACCACCATCATTGTGAGCTAAAACAGTACCTCTTAATGCTTGATGATTCACATAATCCATGTCTTTCTCTGCTAAAAAGTTAAGCCCATCTAAATTCTCTTTATCTTCTTTTATTATAATTGATTTTCTAGGATTTTCTACATTTATAAATGTTTCAAATATATTTCTTAAACCTTCTTGTATATATTGTCCCATAGAATGTAAATCTGTTGAAAAATCTGCTGCTGCTGGGAATATTCCCTTTCCATCTTTACCTTCACTTTCTCCATATAGTTGTTTCCACCATTCTCCGAAATAATGTAGACATGGCTCAAAATTAACTAGCATTTCTGTAGTCTTTCCTTTTCTATATAGAGCATTTCTTACTGCTACATATCTATACACATGATTTTTTTCTATATTATCTGAAGAATATTCTTCCCTGGCATCCGCTGCACCTTTCATCATTTCATCTACATCTATTCCGGATACAGCTATAGGTAATAATCCTACTGGAGTTAAAACTGAAAATCTTCCCCCTACATCATCTGGTATTACAAAGGTTTCATAGCCTTCTAAATCAGCTAAAGTTCTTAGAGCACCTTTAGCTGCATCTGTAGTAGCAAATATTCTTTCTTTTGCTCCTTCTTTTCCATACTTCTTTTCTAATAATTCCTTAAATATTCTAAAAGCTATAGCTGGTTCTGTAGTTGTACCTGATTTAGATATTACATTTACACATATATCTTTATCTTTAACTAATTCTAATAAATCAGCCATATAAGTAGAACTTATATTGTTACCTGCAAAATATATTTGTGGCACTTTTCTTTGGTTTTCATCTAAATTATTATAAAATGTATTGGATATCATTTCTATAGCGGCTCTTGATCCTAAATAAGATCCTCCTATGCCTATAACAATAAACACATCACAATTATTTTTTATTTTTTCTGCTGCCTTTTTTATTCTTGCAAACTCCTCTTTATTATAATTTATCGGTAAATCTATCCAACCCAAGAATTTATTCCCTGGACCTGTTCTTTTACGAAGGGTATTATCCATTTCCCTTATTATTGCTTCTAAATATTGTATTTCATGTTCCTCTACATAAGGTTTAGTTTTTGTCAAATCGAGACTTAAAGAATTTCCCATATTTAATACCTCCAATGTAATTATTTACATTTTAATATAAAAGGCTGTTGAAGTAACTCAACAGCCATTTTTTCATTATTCTATTATCTTCTGAATCCTCTATTGTTGTTTCTTTCTTGTTTTCTTGCTCTTCTGCATTCTGGGCATCTTTGTGGTTCGTTTTCGAATCCCTTTTCTTTATAGAATTCTTGTTCTCCTTCAGTGAAAACGAATTCCTTTCCACAATCTTTACATGTTAGCGTCTTATCTGCCATTATATGATATCCTCCTTTATTTGGGATTTACAACCAGTGAAAAAGAACATACTTCCCAAATTCCAGGGGATATACTTCTTTATATTACCAGTTTAAATCTCACATGATTTTATTATTTTAGTATATTATAACAAAATATTAATGCCTAATCAATAGAAAGCATCTCTATTTTGTTACATTTTATTCCATAGTTTCAATGATTAATAATATTATATTATCAAACAATATATAACCATTATTAAACCTCTAGAAAAATTATTTTTTATTTAATTATTAATTTAGTTTACCCTATATACATTGTATAATCCCTAATCTCAAAATTATTTTATCTTATAAATTTTTTTCACATAAAGGTTCTAATATTTTGCTTATAACATCAAATAAGGATACTTTCATTTCTTCTATAGAATAAGGTTCATCCAATATTATAGAACTATAACAGACTGTCCCTGTTAGTTCTATAATCATAAATAACCTTTTCTCAAATTCCTTCTCATCTATTTGTTGTTTAATTATTATATTCTTAAATATATTTCTTATATCAGTAATTTCCTTTGTTTGACTAGAATTTAATAGGGCCTTTCTAAATATACCCCATGATAAATTCTTATGTATAAGCTTTAATAATCTTTTATTATTTTTAAGATATTCTATTATATAATCTGTAAAACAAAGCACTGATTCTATAAATTCTCCCTTACTCTCATTCATAGTATACTTCAAAGCTTCCTTAATTATACTTAAACTTTTCTTTATTATTATTCTATCAATAATATCATATTTGTTTTTAAAATATAAATAGAAGGTTCCCTTAGCTACCCCTGCTTTTTTTACTATATCGTCTATAGAAGTATCATTTATACCCTTTGTTATAAAAAGTTCATAAGCAGATTCATATAATTTTTTTTCTTTTAATAATTTTTTTTCTAGGAACTTTCCACTAGAAGTAGATTTCATCTTAGATTTTAGAACCATTTTAAGTCCTCCCAACTGATTATTGACTCAAAGTCATTTTTCTTCTAATTTAATTATATATCTTTTTCTAATAGTATCAATAGATATTTACATTTTTATTATGAAAGAAATTGAAAAAATTTAATCTTATTCTATAATAAATTATTTCACAAAGATAATTATATATTAATAAGTTTAAATAAATCAATGTGCATACAATTGAAATTAAATATGTTTTATTTAAAAAATAATATATTTATTTGTTTTATATAGATACATTTTTAACAAAAATAATATATTTTTTATAATTAATCAAGGTAATATTATTTAATTTATATTCATATGTATAAGTACTATAAGGCCAAACTTCGAAAACTAGAGCAAGCATTATTAAAATTTTTCCTAAAATTATGGGTATAAAATATTGTTCCATAAGCATTAGGGCATATTTAAAGTTTTATAATTTAACATATACGCTTTACATCTTTCAATATATTTTTTTTAAACTAGTATGTTAAAAATATATCTAAATATAAAGGGGGAAATTTATTATGAAAATACTAATGTATAGTGTACGCGAACATGAAAAACCAGCTATAAAAAAGTGGTTAGAAGCAAATCCTGAAGTTCAAATTGATCTATCTAATGAGGCTCTTTCTGAAGATACTGTCTGTAAGGTAAAGGGCTATGATGGAATTGCAATTCAACAAACAAATAGCATAGGTGGTGAAACTGTTTATTCTACTCTTAAAGAATATGGAATTAAACAAATAGCTTCAAGAACTGCTGGGGTAGATATGATTGATTTAAAAATGGCTTCAGAGAATAATATTCTTGTAACTAATGTTCCTGCTTATTCTCCAAATGCTATTGCAGAACTTGCTGTAACTCATACAATGAACTTGCTGAGAAACATTAAAACTGTAAATAAAAGAATAGCTTTTGGTGATTATCGTTGGTCAGCTGATCTTATAGCTAGAGAAGTAAGATCTATAACAGTTGGTGTAGTAGGTACAGGTAAAATAGGTAGAACTTCTGCGAAGCTTTTTAAAGGACTAGGGGCAAATGTTATAGGTTATGATGCTTATCCAGACAAAA
>Ga0129306_1002919_pt1 | contig 14001 bp, 15 predicted proteins | sample P827metagenome_FD_94438 | JGI IMG/M metagenome (GOLD analysis project Ga0129306, IMG submission 94438) | Capybara group fecal microbial communities from Wisconsin, USA - P827 metagenome | ecosystem: Host-associated > Mammals > Digestive system > Large intestine > Fecal | place: USA: Wisconsin...
GTGAGATCAACTATAAATATGAGTGGTATGCACTAAGAAGGTTTCTGATGAAATACAGACTGTTGAGAGAGTGCGACAACGAGCAGTTTGCTGATCAGATGAACTCTCAAGAGTGGTATGCGCATTCACGGAAATCGTGTGAGGCAAATGAAATGAATAATTACAGCTATCTGAACAACGTACAACCAGAATTATGGTGTGATACGGATATTCAGTTGGGTAGCAGGGCCACAAAACATTCGGTAGCCAATATCTATAAGACGTATTCCAATTTGGAGATCAACAAAGATAAGATTTTAAGCAAATAAGCGGCTTTTTCAGTTCGTTTATCAGTTAGCTTCAGTTTTAATATAGCATATTTCAGTTCGTGATTTCAGAACTGGGGTATGCTATTATTTTTTTGCCGACCTTTGCATCGTCGAAAGGACAAAAAGCCTGAGACAATGCGATCATTGAGCTTCGCTCGAAAATCGGCTTCGCCTCAACAAAGCCTGAAAACAAGTTTTCGCTTTGTGTTCGGCTTGCGCGATCTTTGACATACTGATACAAACGATATAACGGTTCTTTTTTGTTTACTCATAACTTTTTGGATTTTTGCATTTTGTTAGTAGATCTCGGTCGGGCGGTCAGCGGACTGCCAACACTCAGCCCTGCTGCGACAGCACGGCTGTTCTTTTAAACAGAGAGAGTTAGTTAACGTGTACGTATACAGGCGTACATTTTCTATTCACATATCGACAAAAGAAAATAAAGCGTATGAAGAGAACGAATAAGCAAAAGAGAGTGCTGACGAAAGTCACGCTCAAAACGGCGGTCAACGGGTATCTGTTGGACGTGAACGGTGAGGGGTATATGTACTTCAACGAGCAAACGCTGGTGGAAGGTTTCTGTATCCATGTAGGACAAGAACGCACGGGGGCGATGGAGACGGTGGCCATCCACAAGATGGTGGAAGCGACCATTGACGGGAGTGCCATCAAGATGCTTCAGCAGAAAGTGGAAGAGCTGAAGCTGGAACGGACGAAGCTCAAAAAGGAGCTGAAGGAGTTGAGAAAGAAGTATGCAGCAAACGGCAGGATGTAAGAGCGGATTCGGAAGGGTGCTGAAACGTGAGTACCAGCTCTACCTGATACACATCCGCGATATGGAGTGCCTGGCGAGAAAGCGAGGGCAGCCGGTGGAGGAGAAACCGGTGGAGCAGATACAACGGGAGTATGAAGCGAAATTCGGAAGCAGATTCGTGGAGATATGATGTATTATGATCCCAGTTGGATTCAGGGCACTGCGATGTACGACAGGCTGCTGGATGAAGGTAAAATCGTGTTTGAGACTCCTGACTATCAGTTTGATGTCGATGCCGACATTGACGATATGATGAGTCTGCTGAGAGACCGGGTGAGCGAGTCGGTGTTCGAACTGCTGATGCAGATGCTGTTGCCCTTTAGCAGGGGCGTGCAGATAGATATGGTGGAGAACCTGCTCGACTTTCTGAACGACCAACGCCAACGCAGTACGGGATGCAGAAGTGCTGACGAGGCGCTGAAATGCTGCTACGAGTGGATGAAAAGTTAAAGTGAAAAGTGAAAAATTAAAAGTGAAAAATTAAAAGATTATGGATTTATTAGAATTAAAAAAATTGTATGAGAACAGCGTGAAATGTGTTGCGCTGAGTATGCAGGAGGCAATGAAGAGACAATTGCTGACGCTGAGTGATGATGACTATGCGATGAACGACCACTTGGTGGAAAGTCTACCGACACCCGAACTGGATGAGGATTCAGACGTGAAAGACTGTCTGGATGCGCTGGATATGATGCAGGCGGGACTGCAAAAAGTGGAGGACTTCGAGCATTGGTCGGCTAAGAACTTCGGAAGCCGTGACTGGGAAGCCCCTCAGATAGCGACGCTGATGATGGGATTTGTGGCCGGATTCAAGAACGAGAATCTGCCCCAGTGTGCCATCGAGGTACAGAACATGGCGAGGGAGCTGCTGCGATTGGCATCGAAAGAGCCCAGTAAAGAGGAGTATGCCAAACTGCAGGAGATATTCCTGGATCGGTTGAAAGAGACGGCAGAGAAGTACGACATCAACTTGCAATGGAGCGATACGTGCTCGTTGCCACTGATGTATCTGACAGATTGGTTTGAAAGCAGATATTTTAACTAAAGCGTATGAAGACAACAGAAATTTTATTGAAACAGCTGATGGTGATGGAGGGCTGCCGACTGGAGGCCTATGAGGACGCTGCGGGCGTACCGACCATCGGGTACGGTCACACGAAGGGTGTGAGAATGGGAGACAGAATCTCGGAGTATTGGGCGAAGGAACTGCTGAAGCAGGACATCGAAGAGGCGGAGCGTGAGGTGAAGGAGCTGCAGGTGGCTCGCACCGAGGGTCAGCTGGATGCGCTCGTGTCGTTCGCCTTTAACTTAGGAACGGAGAAGCTTCGGACATCGACGCTATTGAAGGTGATTCAGAACGGTGGCTCGAAGGCACAGATCAAGCGGGAGTTCAAGCGCTGGGTGTATGCCGGGGGGAAGAAACTCAGAGGCCTTGAGCTTAGACGCGACTGGGAGTCCAAGCGCTTTTTCGAGACAACAATTCGCACAGACGAAGATATTATCAACAGTATTTAAAAATTTTCGAGTATGAGAAAAGTAGAATGAAGAACAAGAATCAGATGGTGACGATGCAGGCTGAGGTTGCAGTCACGAAGATGGAGAACGGGATGAGGTACGTGCAGATACTGCCTCAGAACCCGCGAGTAGGAATGGTAGAGCCGTTTTGCGGCAACGGACGCGGACAGATGCTATCCAACGGCACGTTCGACTTCGTACAGCACAAGCGCAAGCGGAGAAAGCCGGAATTCAAAGGGCCGCACATCAGCCTGTCGTATGGCGATGATGGTTACGACCGCTGCGTCTTCGTACTGCCCAGCGAACAGCGTGAGGAGTTCACCAAACTGCTGCAGAAAGAGACGGCAATGGTGATGGAGTATATGGAGGAATCGTGCTAATGATAGCAGGAAACTCTCAGCATACTGGACGGAACCGCGGGTATGCAGAAAGTTGGACTCGGGAGCAGCTGGACGGGCTGCTCTCCGAAGTCTGGCTGGCAGAGATGGTGACGAAGATTCGCGATGGCGATGAAAAGCTGAAGGACCAGCTGCCTTTTATCTGTCCACACTATGCGGCCTTCCAGAACAACCACCGAGCGCAGAAGGACATCATGCCGGAAACGTTCACCTTCATGACGTGCGTGGATGTGGATGACAAGGCTTTGGTGGACAAAGCTATCCGCAGGGCGATGGAGGTCAATCAGGATGAGTACTCCGACTGGCAGGACCAGGTGCTGCGCATCGAGTATTCGGCGCGACGGAAGGTACACATCTACATCCGCATTCCCAAGGGCATGACCATCGAAGAGGCGCAAAAGGCATTCTGCCAAGAGATAGAGGTGCCTTACGATGAGTCGTGTATCACGCCGGAACGATTTATCTATGTGACAGGTCGCGATGAGGAGGTGTATCGGTCGGAGCATTGGCTGGAACCGCTGTCGGACGATGAGATTGCGGAGCGTCGGGAGGCGTATCTGCAGCGCGGATTAGACGTTGATGGACGGCCGCTAAGTACACAAAGGGGACGGTTCTCTTTGTGTACAGCGAAAAGTACACAAAGAGAACCGTCCCCTTTGTGTACTCCGAGTGCTAGGGCGTTGGCGGCTTTCGACGAGACGTTGGCGATGACGGGATTGACGTTGGAGCAACTGAATCGGGATGGGGTGCGGCATAACACGCTGAAGCTGCTATTGCCTACGCTCTGCCAGATGATGGCTCAGGAGGAACTGCTCGGGGTGCTGGCGCTGAAGATGCCCGAATACTCAAAGGAGCAGGACTGTCTGACTCTGGTGCAGAACTTCTACGAGAAATACGTAGACCAGAACCGCCCGATGAACATGAAGCAGAAGGAGGTGTTCTTGAAATCGCTGAAGGCGGAGGAAAGTACACAAAGAGCGCTCGACGAAAGTACACAAATGGAACCGTCCCCTTTGTGTACTTTGGAGGAAGACGAGGGGGATGACTACTTCCGGAGGCTGCCGAAGATGCCGCAGGGGGTGAAGGACACGATAGACGCGGTGGGACCGGCACTGGCGATGCCGGCGCTGGTGGCTGTATCGCCGGTCATCGGGATGCTGGCTACGGGGGTAAGGCTGGACGTGCACGGGGTGAAGAACGCGCTGAACCTGATAGCCTACGTGGCGGGTGACTTCGCCAGCGGGAAGGGTTCGATAGACCCGCTGATAGCTGCATGGACGAGTGAGCTGCGAGCGATGGAGCGCGTGTACCAGCAGCAGGAAGAGGAGTGGCGCGCCAGAAAGCGGGCGGCGAAGAACAAGAAGGAGCAGCCCGAGGAACTGAAGCTGCCCGTGAGGCTGCTGACGCTGAACAACACCGTAGCCAATCTGGCTGAGCGACTGGCCAACACCGACGGACGGCACGCCTTCTCGTTTACGCCCGAGGCCGACACGGTGGCGCAGAAGTGGAAGACGTCGATCAACGACTTCTCGGTGATGCTGCGACAGAGCTACGACGGGAGTCCCTTCGACCGTGAGGCGCGATCGGCAGAGGCCGTGAACGTGCATATCGACCATCTGTTGTGGAACGTGACGATGTGCGGTACGCCGGATGCACTGTACCGCGTGGTGTCGAACTACACCGACGGATTCCAGAGCCGTATCGCACTGGCCCGCACGCCCGACAACACCTTTGCACCGCTGGAGGACAAGCCCCACGTGCTGACCGACCGGCAGCGGGAGCGCATCGGGCAGATAGCCCACCTGCTGCCACTGATGCAGGGCGTGGTGGTGCTGCCGAAGCTGGAGGCGCGAGGCCGCGAGTGGGTGGAGCGCGTGCGCGTGGAGTCGATCAAGAGCGACGACAAGGTGAAGGCCCGTCAGCGATTCCGCATCTGCGTGACGGCACAGCGCATGACCTGCTGCATCATGCTCTGCAAGGTGGCCGACCAGCTGATAGCCCAGCACGGATACAACGGGGCCGAGAAGCTGCTGAAGGAGAAGCCCGACAGCTGGAAGACGCTGCTGGAGAAGACGCAGAAGCCCCAGCTGCTAGAGGTCTACGACGTGATAGCCGACTACCTGCTGGACTGTGCGCTCCACTTCTTCCGCGAACGTATAGAGAACGCCTTCAACAACCGCAACTACGTCAGCAACAGCGAGCGCAACCGCATGGGTAAGAACGACTCGATATTCGCCCGCTTGGATGTGGACTTCGGTTTCGAAGGTGCCTTGCAGCAAAGCATTGCCGTGAAGGGTTCCAATGTTTCGAGAAACAGCATTCGGCAGATGTTGAAGAACTGGAAGAAGCAGGGACTCATCACGCAGACCGAAGCCGGAAGGTATCGAAAGGTGAACGATGTGTCATGAGTGTCATGTGTCATGAGTGTCATTAAGCAAAACCAAGAGAAAGCGCCCTGGGAATTTTCCCTGAGCGCTTTTTTTTGTCCAAATTGATTTATTTTTAGAAAATTATTTTTATCTTTGTACCCAAATAATAAGTGGCCTACCACCGCTGCCGACTACGTGCATCGTTTCGTGGACACCATTGTGGGCTTCGATTATTTCAATGTTATCTAATTAAATGAGACTATGACATACTTTGGAGAACTGAGAACATTTATAGCATTCATTGCCATTTTGCTGTCTGGCGCAGTTAATGCACAGACTGGTCTTAAAAAAGTGTATAACGAGAACGTTAACCCCCTTGAGCAGATAGACCAGGCTATTGTCAAGGCTAAGGCTGAAGGCAAGTTCGTTGTCTGTCAGGTCGGTGGAAACTGGTGTCCCTGGTGCTTGCGGTTTGCCGACTTCATCACGAATGACAGCACCATCAGCAAACTGATTGACGAGAACTTTGAGTATATCCACGTGAACTACAATCCCCGCCAGTCACAGGGAGCGGAGAAGGTGGAGCAAGGGAAAGCCCTCATGAAGCGTCTGAATAATTGTGGCCGTTTCGGGTTCCCCGTATTCGTTGTTCTTGACGAAGAAGGTAAGGTTTTACATATCCAAGATTCCAGCTTCTTAGAGGAAGGCAAGGGCTATAACCAAGAGAAAGTGCTGCGATTCTTTAAAGGATGGACTCCCCGAGCAGTAAAGAACTGATAATAACCCTGGGTTATCGCAGAATAACCCAGGGTTATTAAATGACATGATTACATTTCCTCCTCTTTAGGCATGGGAAGCTCGAAGTTCAGGTCTTTCGGGCAGAACATGTTGGGCCACTGCTTGTTGAGTCTGAGCCAGCGGCTCCAGCCCACAATGCGGTCGAAGGTCAGCTGCTCGTAGGTGTCGGCCAGCGTGGAGCCCCACTTGCTTATGTCGCCGACGGGGTCGGCACTGTAGTATCCGGGATCTTCGGTTTGCGTGAGCTTGTAAAGTTGCATATCGCCATTGTCGGAGAAGATGTATGCGGCATAAGGCACCTTATTGTCCGTATATAGGTCGTTTTTCCAGAAGGTATAGGCGTATGCGCCTTCGGCACCCAGCAGCACACTGTAGTCGACCATATATTTGTGCATAGTAAGGTAGCGGCTGAAGTACTGGGCTGCGATGCAGTTGTTGAAGGCATCTCCCATCTGGTTGAAGAAATCGTCGCCATAGACTTCGGGCAGGGCGGTGACGATGGAGCGCACATATTTGACGGCATCATAGTTGGCTTGATTCAACTGCACCTTGGTGGCGCTGGCCGTACAGTAGTCGATGGCTGCGCGCTGGGCATCGGTGCCGTTGGTGTAGGTATTGCAAAGGCGGTCGGTGAACTCGCGCAGCATCTTGCCCAGGTGCGGGATATTGGCGGTGCGGGTGACGGTCATGTCGGTATATACCGGCGTGGCGTCGTCGGCTTTAAAGGCATCGTCCCAACTTTTCACGCAGGCCTTGCAGTATTCGTTGAGTGCCTGCTCAATGCCCATAGTGGGCTGGCCGAGCACCTGGGGAAGCACGCGATAGGCTCCGTCGATAGAGGGCTTGGAGTAAGTGGGGGCAATGATATAGTCGCAGAGATCATACAGCTCGAAATGGTATTCGAGATTGTTCATCAGACAGGCGTCCATGAAGATGGTCTCGAAACGGACATTGGCCTTGGTCAGCGCACGGCGAAAACTCTTGGCTGTGAAATGGTGGCCGCTGATGCCGTCGTCACCAATCAAGCTACGTCTGGCGGCAGCTGCTGCCTGGGCCTCGGGCATTTCCGCTTCGGGCGTATAGCCGCCACCGTGGTCATGGACGATGAGCATGTACTTCTTGGCAGGATAGGCTTTGACAGCCCAGTTGATGAAACTGGCCAACGAGTCGGGAGAGGTCAGGTCGGCATTGCCGGCACCGTAGATGCTGGCGGGGTCGAAAGCCTGTTCCCGGAATTTCTTTGCAGGATCAATGGCCCAGCGAATGGTCTTGCTGCCGTAAATCTGACAGGAGTCTTCACTGGAATCTTCGCTGAAATATCCTTGTTTATACAGGTTATCGGTCGTGGAGAATTTGTATTGCACCACCACGTTTACCCGTTTCAGGGCATCGGGGCTGGCATTGTAGAAATCGGCTATCTTATTCAGATAGTAGTACTCACGGTTACCGCCACCGTGTCCGTAGTAAAGGATCGTGTAGCCAGGCTCATCCGAATAGGTTGGGCTCACAGGATTGTCGGCGTTGTCGACGCCACACGATGTAAGCAGCGCGATTGAACAACAGACCGTTGCGAATGTCATTGATAGTTTTTTCATAATCAGGTATTGTTTTAAACGTAAATAATTTTGTTCTTAATAAGCATACACCAATCCGTACTTCTCATGTAAGCGGCGGAGGGTTCCGTCTGATTTCATTTGGCGGATGACATCATTCACCATCTGTAGCAGATCATCCTGTCCCTTGCGCATCAGCACACCGATTTCTCCATGAGTGAAAGGCGTATTAAGGAGCGGGGCTGCAAGGCGCGCGTCATTTTGTATGTACCACGGTGCCTCGGTGATTTCGGTAATCATCACGTCGGCATGGCCCTCGGCCACCTGATTGGGAATCTCCTCGTTCTTCTGATAGACGATGATGGTGGCATGGGTGAGATTAGCATTAGCAAACTTCTCGTTGAGTCCTCCAGGATTTACCATCACTCGAACCTCTGGCTTGTCGATGTCTGCCAGCGACTTGAAACGGTCGCTCTCTGTCTTTCTGCATAGTATAGTCTTGCCATTGGCCAGATAACCGTCGCTCATCAGCATGGTTTCCTTTCGGGCATCGGTGATGGTAATGCCCCCGATGGCAAGGTCAAAAGTCTGCGGTTCTGCCAGCACGTCGGCTGTCAGCGTAGGCCATGAGGTATGTACATATTCGATGCCTACTCCGATGCGCTCGGCTATCTTCTCTGCTATCTCAATGCCGAAGCCCCAATAGTTGCCGTCGACCTCGCGGTACGACAGGGGCCGATAGTCGCCCGTGGTTCCCACCAACAGTTTTCCACGCTCCTGGATGCGTTGTACGGTTGGCTGTACCACTGACGGATTATCGTCGTTCGCTGTACAAGATGCGAACGTTACCGAACTGTAAATGGTAAGGATGGCGGCAAGCGCCCATAGCTTTGTCTTATTCATTAATGTGCTCATTTTGCAAAGATACAAAGATTATACCATATTGTGTGTACTTAACGAAAATTTTTAGAATCATTTATGAGTTAATACCTATTTTTGATTAATCTGCTTTGAAAGCTGTTGTGGTGAATTTACAAAGAAAAGCCCAACTTTTGAGTATTGCACAGTTTACGGAATCGCCGTACCTTTGCACTCAGATTTTTTAGCCATTAAAATTAAGATAGAAATGAACGCAACAATTGTTATTTACGGTTCCTCCACAGGAACGTGCGAGGCTATCGCAGAGAAGATAGCCCAGAAACTTGGCTGCGAGGCCATCAACGTGCAAGACTTGACAGCTGATGTTGTAGAAAGCAACCAGAACTTGATTCTCGGCACTTCGACATGGGGTGCTGGCGAGATGCAAGATGATTGGTACGACGGTCTGCGAGTGCTGCAGGGAGCCAACCTTGCTGACAAGACCATCGCCCTCTTCGGCTGTGGCGACTGTGAGTCGTATGGCGACACCTTCGTGGGTGGCATCGGCGAACTATATAATGGTATTAAGGAGAGTGGTGCCCATTTCGTGGGTGCTGTAAGTACCGACGGATATACCTTCGACGACTCAGAGGCTGTCGTAGATGGCAAGTTCGTGGGATTGCCTCTGGACGACGTGAATGAGGACAACAAGACGGATGCCCGCATCGATGCGTGGGTAGCCGAGATTTCTCCAAACCTTTAAATCTTCAGAATTATGCAGCAGACGGCAGAACGACAGACAGCGAGGCAAGAGGTACTTCCTTCTGAGATGCGAGTATTGATGAACCACATCTATGAATATAAGAAAGGTGTGCGCAGGATGATTCTCTTCACCTGCAACCGCCGTTTCGAGGCGTTTGCCACCAACCGACTGTGCCGCCAGTCCATCGACTACGTGGTGCAGCCCGCAGGCAAGGAGAATGTCAACGTCTATTTTGGTCGCAAGGAGTGTCTCGATGCCATCCGTCTGTTCGTCACCCGTCCGCTGAATGAACTCACTCCAGAAGAGGACTTTATCCTTGGGGCCATGCTTGGCTACGACATCTGTGCCCAGTGTGAGCGATACTGCGAACGTAAGGGACGATGCGAGAAATGCCAGCATGCGCAATAGCCATTTCAGGTAGAACGAAAAAATCATTAAAAGTATTTGTTTAGTTTAGTATTAGGGGTTAGCCGTGAGGTAAGCACCCTATTTGTAGACGATAAAATCGCAAATTTCATTGGCAAAGTTACTGAATTTGCTGCAGATTTATTAATTTTGCACCAAAATCAGGAAAGTTTATGAGCATATGGTTTGGAGAACTGATTTCCATTGGTGTAGCCTTTTCATGGACTGCCACAGCATTGCTGAGTGAATTTGGCAGTAAGCGGTTGGGCAATCTGACGTTGAATGTGCTTCGCATGGCGCTGGCACTACTATTTTCGGTGGTGCTGTTTTGCGTTGTGGTTGGCACCCCTCTGCCACCCGTCGGTTCCTTAGAGGCTTGCGGATGGATGTTGCTCTCGGGTGTCGTTGGCTATGTCATTGGTGACTTCTGTCTCTTTCAGTGTTATATTATCATCGGCTCACGCTATGGCCAACTGTTCATGACTTTGGCGCCATTGGCTGCCGCCCTGATGGCGTGGATCACGTTGGGGCAACGGATGACGCCCATGAGTATCATTGCTATGTTCATTACCCTTATCGGTATCGGCATCTCTGTGTTGGGTCGCGGCGAGCATCATAAGGTCTCTCTGAGATTGCCGCTTAATGGTGTACTCTTTGCTATAGGTGCTGCCCTTTGTCAAGGCATAGGACTGGTGTTGAGCAAGATTGGTATGGACCATTATGCACCAGGAACGATGCCCGACTGGCTCGTTCCCTTCAGTGCCAACTTCCTGCGCTGCATTGCTGGCATCATTGGTTTCAGTCTACTGCTCTATTATCGTGAAGGATTTAAACCATTGCGTGAAGCCCTGCACGACGGTAAGGGAATGACCGTTGCTACGGCCACCACCATCTTCGGTCCATTTGTCGGGGTAGGATTTTCGCTGATGGCAGTACAGTACACCAGTGCTGGCATTGCTTCTACACTGATGGCGCTGACACCCATCATTATCATCCTGCCTTCCTACTGGCTGTTCCATCAGAAGATTACCTGGCGCTCCGTCCTCGGTGCCGTTATCTCCGTGTTTGGCGTCAGTCTGTTCTTTTTGGGGTAAAAAATACGAAAAGGAAATTTTGGTAAAATCCCCCGCAAATTGTGTAACAACGGTTCCAGAGAATTGTCGTACCTTTGCACTATCAAACTAATAATAAAAGATAAAAAAACTATGCAGAACTTTGATTACATGACCCCGACGCGACTCATTTTCGGTAAAGAGTCGATTGTGAAACTGCCAGAGGTAATGCGTCCTCTCGGCAAGCGTGTGTTGCTGACCTACGGTGGCGGCAGCATTAAAAAACTTGGTCTCTATGACCGTGTAAAGGAATTGCTGAAGGACTTCGAAATCTTCGAACTACCCGGCATCCAGCCCAATCCTAAGTATGACCCCAGTGTGCTGGAAGGTGTTCGTCTCTGCAAGGAGCACAACATCGACGTCATCCTCGCTGTTGGCGGCGGCTCTGTGCTCGACTGCTCAAAGGCTATTTCCACAGGAGCCTGCTACGATGGCGACCCCTGGGATCTGATTACTTATAAGGTGAAGGCTCAGAAAGCACTACCCATCGTCGATATCCTGACGCTGGCGGCTACAGGCTCAGAATACGACTGCGGAGGCGTTATCTCACGCACAGAGACCAATGATAAGATTGGCTATATGGACCCGCTGCTGTTCCCCGTTTGTTCGATTCTCGACCCCGTCTATACCTTCAGCGTATCGAAAAAACAGACCGCTGCAGGCTGTGCAGACGCAATGAACCATACCATCGAGCAGTACTTTGTATCCGACTCAACGCTACTGAACGATGGCTTCTGTGAGTCGATGCTGAAGAGCCTGATGGTGAATGCCCGCAAGTGCCTGGAGAATCCTGAGGACTATACCGCTCGAGCTGAGATGATGCTCTGCTGCACCTACGGCTGCAACGGTATCCTTTCGCTTGGCAACAGCATGTCTGGTTGGCCTTGTCACGGTATCGAGCACGCCCTGTCAGCCTATTACGACATCACCCACGGCGAAGGTCTGGCTATCATCACTCCACGCTGGATGCGCCACATTCTGAACGAGCGCACCCTACCCCGCTTTGTGAAGTACGGCATCAACGTCTTCGGTATCGATGCCTCTCTGCCCAAGCAGGAGATTGCCGAGAAGGCCATCGATGCGACCTATAAGTTCTTCGAGAGCATCAACATTCCCATGCATCTGCGCGAGGTTGGTATCGACGATAGCCGTATCGACGAGATGGCACATCACATTGCCGTGAACGAAGGTCTGGAGAATGCCTACGCTCCACTGACAGAGCAGGACATCAAGGAGATTCTGATTGCAAGTTTGTAAAAACGAACAAATATAAATGAAACAGGTATCAGTATTGGTGGGTGCTGGCAGCATTCTGCTCATCGACGGCGGCTGCACCGCCAGCTATTGGTATGGTGACTTACAATATCTTAAAGCCACTCATTAATGAGCTTGCAAAGATAGCCAAATTATCTGGAACAATATGAAATTAATTATAGCGATAGATTCATTCAAAGGCTGTATGACCTCTGTGGAGGCTAATGGGGCAGCGGCAGAAGGCGTTAAGAGCGCTTGTCCTGACGCAGAGATTGTGCAGGTGCCTGTCAGCGATGGTGGCGAGGGGTTTATGGATGCTTTTCATGCAGCTTTGGGTGGAGAGATACGGGAAGTCGTGGTGAGAGATCCGTTGATGCGTCCTGTTACCGCCAGATATCTGCTACGTGGCGAAGAGGCGGTGATTGAAATAGCTCAGGCCAGCGGACTGACGCTGCTGTCGCCAGAGGAAAGTAATCCGATGGTGGCTACGAGCTACGGTACAGGACAGCTGGTGGCTGATGCAGTAAGACGAGGGGCGAAGCATATCATCGTTGGTCTTGGCGGCAGTGCGACGAGTGATGCTGGCATCGGAATGCTCAAGGCTATGATTGATACCTTTGCGAAGCATGGTTCCTTTGATGAAATCAAAGAAATAAGAGACGTGACATTTACAATCGCTTCTGATGTCAAGAATCCGTTGTGTGGCGAGCATGGGGCGGCTCATGTGTTTGGGCCGCAAAAAGGAGCGACAGCTGATATGGTACGACAATTGGATGAACGTGCCAGAAAGTTTGCTGAGGTCTCTGCCAAGCATTTCGGTTACGACCGTTCTGGACAAGAGGGGGCTGGAGCTGCAGGAGGACTGGGCTATGCTTTCCTGCAGTATCTGAATGCTGAGTGCCGTCCTGGTATCGAGCTGTTGCTGGACACCATTCACTTCAACGAAATCGTCAAAGATGCTGATCTGGTCATCACAGGTGAAGGTTCTGCTGACCGTCAGACGCTGATGGGTAAATTGCCTATGGGTATCCTCAAGCAGTCGGGTGAGGTGCCCGTGTGTCTGATAGCAGGGAGAATTAGTGACCGTGAACAGCTGCTGCAGGCAGGTTTCACCCATGTGGAGTGTATCAATCCGCCAGGCATCACCCTTGCGGAGGCCATGCGCAAGGAGGTGGCTATCCAGCACATCAAGAATACCATAAGCCGTCTTATCAAGCACTTTATGGCATAACCATAGTACATAATTTAAAGAATGCTGATGGGTTGTTGTCGAACACACCAAGTGTTATCTTCTTTGCCCCCTACTTTAGTTTGCCACGTAGAATTCTGTTACGGACGCATTTCACGGCAGGTTTGTAATAGTCAATCTCCATCGCTTCGAGGGTGCGTTTCAGTTCGTCCATCAGTTCTGGATAATACTTGCACATGCGGAAGGCAAGTTTCATGCAGACGGACTGGATGCCAGGGAGTTCTTCGACATCCATCATGTGCTCGAAACAGAAATCAAGGAAGTCTGTACGCAGGTCATCTTCTTTCATCTCCAGTCGCTCAACGATATTTAGGGACAGTCGCCTGACTGATGAATTCTCTGTCTGCATGGCTTGGTCGATGACTTCGTTGAGTATAACCTGCAGTTGCGCTAGTTCTTCTTTGCTGGCCTTGGTTAGTCCCCACAAGGCACTTCTTGCCACACGATAATCCTGACTGAATGCATACTGACGAGCAAAGCCTAGGAAATCACCACTAGCCTTTACTTCTTGGTAGATTTCCTGTGCTCCGCCCTCGCAGAATGTCTGTCTGAGTCTTTCTTCTGTTATCATTTCATCTACTCTATTGGTATTTGAATAATAGAGA
>Ga0129306_1002924_pt1 | contig 13986 bp, 15 predicted proteins | sample P827metagenome_FD_94438 | JGI IMG/M metagenome (GOLD analysis project Ga0129306, IMG submission 94438) | Capybara group fecal microbial communities from Wisconsin, USA - P827 metagenome | ecosystem: Host-associated > Mammals > Digestive system > Large intestine > Fecal | place: USA: Wisconsin...
CAGTGGCGATAGCTATGAGGCTCCACCTGTTCCCATCTCGAACACAGTAGTTAAGCTCATAAACGCCGAAAGTACTTGGCTGGAGACGGCCTGGGAGGATAGGAAGCTGCTGATTAACTAAAAGAAAATGCTCGTCCTTTGGACGGGCATTTTCTTTTAGTTGCACTATGTAACTTTGATTTTACTTGCACTATATAGCCTTGATTTTAAGTCATCCTGTTCAAAGTTATTAGACTAATTACTTTAAGGTTTTTATTTGACTAGGCTTTATATAATACATCTTACAGCGTGGGACATAACTATTCCAACTAATTGACTTTTACTATAGTTGTCTGTATTCTTAATTGAGGGGAGATTATAAAAATATACATATAATCATATAGAGATAAATTGATAAGGAGAGTTTTATATGAAAAAATGGATTCCACTGTTACTAACAATTGCTATAATTGCAGCATTTTTTTCTGGAAATCGATTAACTCATGAAATGGTGGGGGTAATAGTAGCAATTTTTTTTAGTTTTTCACTTGTTATCTTTTTCAAAATGGTGGGGAAGTTTAACTAGTGGAAAATATACTACTAGACGCAAGATTATGGTGGTAACAAATATAATCTTTTTTGTAGCAATGATTGTTGTATTAGCGACAGGAATTTTAGGGGCTAGGTTCCTCGTTAACTTTACATCCTATTGGGGGCAGTACTATAAATTATTACATGGTATACATAAGACTGCTGCCTATACGATGATAGTATTGATTGTTATCCATATAGGTATGCGATTACATTACTTCAAAAATTTATATTCAAAAGCAGTTAAGAAAGATTAAAGTTTAAATATCTTTTATAAGAAAAAGTAAATACAGGTTGTATGTAAAAGAGTTGGTGATAGTTTGAACTGATAATTAGCATTGTCTTTAAATTCCATGTTAATATTCAGTTTCTAATGTCATCAACTTTTTTTGTACAGTTATAAAGTTGTAAAATTATTTGATATAGAACAAAAGTCTTATTGTATAGAATATATCGAAAAAATATGATATAATAAATAAGATAAATAAAGTGTAATACCCCTTATTTACACTTGTATATAAGGGGTATTTTTCTGTATTAATATTAGGAGTTTACCATGAATAGACTAGTATTCTTTTTTCAGTCCTCTACAGCAGGCGGTATCATTTTAATGCTTGCATCTGTATTAGGGATTATTTTAGCCAATTCATCCTTCTCTGACTTATATTTTAACTTTTTGAATACACACGTAGGCCCTTTAACCGTTTCTTTATGGGTAAATGATGCGTTGATGGCTATTTTTTTCTTATTAGTGGGCCTCGAAGTAAAGCGTGAAATGATGCATGGTCAACTAAAAACAAATGCAGATCGTTTATTACCAGGCATTGCAGCCTTATTTGGGGTTATCGTACCTGCACTTATTTATATGTTTTTTACCCATAGTTTTTCAGAATATATTCGTGGTTGGGCTGTGCCGACAGCTACAGATATTGCCTTTGCATTAGGTGTTGTAGCCATATTAGGCAATAAAGTGCCAACTTCATTAAAAGTATTTTTAACAGCATTAGCTATTATAGATGACTTAATGGCTATTATTGTTATTGCATTATTTTATACAGATCAACTTAATTTTCTATTTTTGTTTGGCGCAGTGATGGTGACAGGGATATTAATTTATATCAATAAAAAAGATTATGCAAGACCTATTTCTTATATTATTCTTGGCGTATTACTTTGGGTGTGTCTATTAAAATCAGGTTTGCATGCTACCTTAGCAGGTGTTATTTTAGCCTTAACGATTCCGTATCATTCGGCAAAAGCAGAACGTCAAAAAACAGAGTTTGATTCCTATATATGGACTTATAAACATACGTCTCCATTAGTAGAATGGGAACATAGCTTGTCTAATATTGTTACTTTTATCATTACTCCTATTTTTGGTTTTGTGAATGCAGGTGTGTCTTTTGCAGAAATTACGTTGGCTGACTTTGCAAATCCAATGGTATTAGGGATTACCTTGGGGTTATTTATAGGCAAACAGGTAGGTGTTTTTGGTACTGTATTTACATTGGTAAAAATGAAGATAGTCAAAATGCCAGAAGGGGCTAGCTGGATCGATGTATACGGGGTCGCATTACTCTGTGGTATTGGTTTTACTATGAGTTTATTTGTATCCTTGCTAGCTTATAATACACAACATGCGCAGGAAACAGCTAAACTTGGCATTTTCGCTGGTTCTATTATTTCTGCTGTTACAGGTTATATTGTTCTAAAGTATTTAACACCTAATAAAATACAACAGTAGTTTTAAAAATAATAAAGCGGTAATGAAGGGGATTTTAATCCAGTTTATTACCGCTTTTCTTATTGTCCATAAATAAGGTAGCCGGCAAAAGATAAACCAATAAAAGTTAACCAATTAGGCTAAATAAAGGCTATGATATAATGGAATCATTATACGGATATAGGAGAGAACCAATGGAAAATTTTATATTACCAATAACTAAAGGAAATGTTATTATTCGGTTAGCTACAATAGTAGATTTACCTCACTTATTAGATATCTATAAACCATACGTAGAAAAGACGGCAATTAGCTTTGAACTAGTGACACCGTCATTAGAGGATTTTAAACAACGTTTTGAAAATATATCTAAGGCGTATCCTTATGTGTTAATTGAAGAAAATCAAACTATTTTAGGTTATGCATATGCGGCAGCTTTTCATAGTAGAGAAGCGTATGCACATTGTGCAGAGCTTTCGATTTATCTTGCTGAAAGTGCTAAAGGCAAAGGTCTGGGACATTTATTGTACGATACATTAGAGACCATATTAAAAGAGCAACATATTTACAATGTATATGCTTGTGTAGCTTTTACCGAAAATGTAAGCGATCCATTTTTAACGAATCATAGTTTGCAATTTCACGAAAAGCGTGGCTATAAAATAAATGGGCGATTTAAAAGATGTGGATATAAGTTTAACCGCTGGTATGATATGGTTTGGATGGAGAAGTTTTTAGGGATACCTCCAAAATCTGTGGAGCCGTTCATTGAATTTCCCGTATTTATGCAATCCTTAAAGAAAAACTAGAATCATATCTATAAAATTAAACCTATATATAGTAGGTTGTATTTTTATATTAAAAATTACTTCCCATATATAGTGTAATTTCTGTCAAAGTGGTAATTTTAGTGCAAAAAACAGCCTAAATTTTGACATTTCACCCATTTTACGTTAAAATTATAGAGTATTTAAAGTTGAGGTGGATGAAATTGAAAAATTATAAAGTGCTCACAGTATTAGTTTGCCTGTTTACATTAGTCTCTACTACAGTTATGGCAGCTAGCATTGGCAGAGGCTCCACAGGCAGCGAGGTAATGAAGGTTCAAAAGATGCTTATCGCGCAAGGTTACTTAGTAGATGTAGCAGATGGTGCTTTTGGCAATAACACCGAATATGCAGTGCGCGTATTCCAAAAAAGTAAAAATTTGAATGTTGATGGTCGTGTTGGTGCGGCTACGATGAAAGCGTTAGAAGAAAATAACAAAGCGTTTGCTAAAAATAACAGTAATGCTTCTGGTACACCAAAAAATTACAAGCGTGTAATTGATATGCACGCTACGGCTTATAGCTCTCAAGATCCTGGTAATGGAAATTATACCGCTCGTGGTAACTTATTACGCAGAGGATTAGTTTCGGTGGATCCAGATGTAATTCCATTAGGAACAGAGTTATATATTGAAGGTTATGGTTATGCCGTAGCCGATGATACTGGCGGAGCTATTCAAGGACACCGCATTGATCTTGCGATGGATACCCATAGCGAAGCTATTAACTTTGGACGTCGTGATGTTCGTGTATATGTTTTATAAGTTAATTTAAAAATACATAAGAAACACAGGTATTTGACTCAACCCCTTAAAGTTAGATTTCAGGTCTAACTTTAAGGGGTCTTTATTGTATGACAGTATTTGTATTTTGTTTTTTAGTGATGTGCTTATATATAATTTGTAAGCATCAGTAAAACACAGAAATTTATAATAAAATAAATCTGAACGTTCGGACATATGATTGAACTCATTGTATGGATTTTGTATAATGATAGATATAAATTACTATGTTATAAGGAGGCACACAGTGGAAAAAGTTCGTCGAACTGAACGCATGGTGGCATTAACTAAATTGTTAGTTGATTCTCCACAACAACTTATTTCACTAGGAGAGTTTTGTGAATTTTTTAATATTGCAAAATCAACTCTTAGTGAGGATTTACTCTGTGTAAAAGAGTCTTTACAATACTTTGAACTTGGAACTATTGAAACTGTATCAGGTGCAGCTGGAGGCGTACGTTTTATTCCCTATCGTAAAGGGAAACGGGCTAATGATGTACTTGATGTTGTAAAAAGTAAGCTATGCACTACGGAACGTATTATTCCAGGCGGTTTTTTGTATATGTCTGATATACTTTATGATTGGTATTTGGCTAGTCGTTTAGGCGAAATCATGATGAGTCGATTTGCTAATTCACATCCAGATTATATTATGACTGTTGAAACCAAAGGTATTCCGCTAGCGGTTATGGTGGCACGAGCTTTTAATAAACCACTTGTTATTGCTCGTCGTGATAGTAAAGTGACCGAAGGATCTTCTATTAGCATTAACTATGTAACGGGTTCTATGCGTCGTATTCAAACGATGTCGCTTACAAAACGAGCAGTACCTGCTGGTGCTCGAGTGCTTTTAGTCGATGATTTTATGAAAGCTGGAGGTACGGCAAAAGGTATGCGCGAACTAGTCAAAGAAATGGGGGGCGAAGTTGTAGGTACGGCTGTACTAATGGCAACTGAAGAACCAAGTCCAAAATTGGTGGATGATTATACAGCACTTTTGATTCTAAAACGAGTTGATGATATTAATAACATTGTTGAAATTGAACCTGTTTATGATGTTATATAGTGTAGTAATATAAAAAATTTAGCGATAAACTAGAATATAGAGTTAAAACACAAACAATGGAAATATATATGCAGGAGGATATGATGAGTGAAGTTACAGCCCTAATTTTGGCGGCCGGAAAAGGTACGCGTATGAAGTCGCGTTTGCCTAAGGTTTTGCATAAAGTTTGTAATAAACCAATGGTAGAACGCGTACTAGAAACGGCTCAGGCAGCTGGTACTAAGCGTGAAGTTATTATTATTGGTTTTGGTGCCGAAGCCGTAGAGGACTATTTTGGCAATCGTGTAGAATTTGTTATGCAAAAGGAACAAAATGGCACAGGACATGCCGTACAACAAGCGAAAGAGCTTTTAGGCGCAACGAAAGGAACTATTTTAGTTCTTTGCGGAGATACACCTCTTGTGAAGGAAGACACATTAAAAGCACTTCTTTTAGAACATGAAGCAACAAAAGCCAGTGCTACGGTGTTAACTGCACATATGCCAAATCCGTTTGGGTATGGGCGTATTATTCGCGATGCAGAAAATCGAGTCGTTCGCATTGTGGAACAAAAAGATGGGAATGAAGAGGAACTAAAAGTACAAGAAGTTAATACAGGCATTTATGCGTTTAATAGCGAAAAATTGTGGCCTTGTCTTACACATTTATCTTCTGATAATGCTCAAGGAGAACTCTATTTAACAGATGTTATTGGTATTCTTGTAAATGCTGGTGATACAGTTAGTGCTTATATGACGACTGATTACGATGAAACATTAGGGGTAAATTCTCGTGTTCAATTAGCTGAAGCGGAAGCCATTTTACGTCGTCGTACGAATAAGAAGTTATTAGAAGAGGGCGTAACAATTATTAATCCCGAACATACTTATGTAGATCCAGAGGTTGTAGTAGGTCGAGATACTATCCTTCGTCCAGGGACTATTTTAGAAGGTAAAACTGTTATTGGTGAAGGTTGTGACATTGGTCCTGACACTCGTTTTGTAGATGTAACGGTGGGGAATGATTGTATTGTCCATTTCACTTATGCTCATGAATGTGAAATTAAAGATGGTGTAGATGTGGGACCATATGTGCATTTGCGTCCGAATACGGTATTAGGTGAACACGTACATGTAGGAAACTTTGTAGAAGTTAAAAACTCTAATGTAGGAATGGGAACTAAATTCCCTCATTTATCTTATATTGGAGATAGTGATATAGGTAGTGGCGTGAATATTGGTTGTGGCACGATTACCGTGAATTATGACGGTAAAAAGAAGCATCGCACAACTATTGGAAATGGAGCGTTTGTCGGTTGTAATTCTAACTTGGTTGCACCGGTTAGTGTAGGAAATTATAGTTATGTGGGGGCAGGTTCTACTATCACAAAAGATGTTCCTGATAAGGCCTTAGCGGTTGGCCGCAGCAAACAGATTATAAAGGAAAACTGGGTGACGGACGATACGTTCAAGAAAAAATAAGAATAAAATTAAACATTAATTAAACTGATAGATTTAATCTTTAGAATTTTTTGTATAAATTGTATAATGAAATACATAGGTATTTCTCAGGTTTTTTAAATTAGAGGGGTAATAAAAAATGGCATTTGAAGACGGCAAGAAACTCAAGATTTTTACTGGTAATGCTAATCCAGTATTAGCAAAAGAAATATGCGACTATCTTGGTTTGCCTCTAGGTGAAGCTTTTGTCGGCAAATTTAACAATGGCGAAGTGCAGGTTATGATTGACGAAAGCGTACGTGGTAAAGATGTATTTATTATTCAGCCTACTAGCTATCCAGTAAATGACAATTTGGTTGAATTATTGGTTATGGCTGATGCGTTGAAACGTGCATCTGCACGACATATCACAGCTGTCGTTCCTTATTATGGTTATGCTCGTCAAGATCGCAAAACGCGTGGTCGTGAACCAATTACATCCAAGCTAGTAGCGGATTTAATGCAAACAGCAGGTGTTACTCGTCTAGTTACTATTGATTTACATGCTGGTCAGATTCAAGGCTTCTTTGATGTTCCAGTAGATCACTTATTAGGGGCTGGTATCATTGCAAAATATATCAATGATAAAAAGGTAGAAGATTTAATTGTTGTTTCTCCTGATTTAGGTGGGGTTACGCGTGCACGTGATTTAGCAGATCGTATTGGGGCGCCGATTGCTATCATCGAAAAGAAACGTCCTGAACCAGGTGTAGCAAAAGTTATGAATTTAATTGGTAATGTAGAAGGTAAAAACTGCATTATCATTGATGATATTGTAGATACTGCAGGTTCTCTTGTGGAAGGAGCAAAAGCATTAAAAGAATTTGGTGCTAAATCTGTTACGGCTTGTGTGACACATGCAGTGCTTACGGATCCAGCTTGTGAACGTATTGCAAATTCTAATATAAAAGAGTTAATTGTTACGAATACAATTCCATTGCCAGAAGGTCGCGATCTTAGCAAGATTACTACACTTTCTGTAGCACCATTACTTGGTGAAGCTATTATGCGTATTTTCCATGAAGTTTCGGTAAGTAATTTATTTGATAAATAAAAGACTTTAATAGACACAGAAAAGTCGTTAACAGAATTAATATGTACATACAAATGCAGACAGTCCATAGGGTTGTCTGCGTTTATATTAAGTAAGAGGTATTTCGTTGAAGATTTTAGTAGGTTTGGGTAATCCAGGAAATGAATATGCAATGACAAAGCATAACGTAGGATTTATGGTTATTGATGCCATTGCAGAGATTGTTAGTCATACGCCTTGGCGCGAAGAGCAAAAAGCATTGACTTGTACTTGCAATATAGCAGGGGAGAAAGTCATGCTTGTAAAGCCACAAACATTTATGAATGCCAGTGGCGAATCGGTAGGTCCCTTAATGAGGTATTACAAAGTAGATGTAGAAGATGTGTATTGCGTATACGATGATATGGATTTGCCCGTTGGGAAAATACGCATTCGACCTAATGGTAGTGCTGGTGGGCATAATGGTATAAAGTCACTTATTAGTCATTTGAGTTCTGATAAATTTGTACATTTTCGCTTAGGTATCGGTAGGCCGCTACCACAGTGGTCTGTTGTAGATCATGTGTTAGCTCCGTTTCCAACAGAGCAGCAAGAAACAATCCAAAATGGGCTAAAGGCTATGGTAAAAGCGGTAATCGGTACAGTTGAAGTAGGACTTGATAAAGGCATGAATTTATATAATCCAAAGAAACGTGGTCATCTGCGGAATTGATGGTTTATCTAGGTAGTGTATTTATAGATAAATTTTTAGGGGGCTGTATGAGAAATTGGGGGATGCGACATAGAGGACCGATTCATAGGTCAGATAAAGCCATTGGCATGTCTGTTAAATGTATGGTGTTCTATAAAGATAAAATACTGGTATTACAGAAGCAAAATAGAAATGGTACGACGCCTTGGGAGTTTCCTGGTGGAGGCGTGGAATATGGTGAAGATCTGAAAGCGGCTGCTTTGCGAGAAGTTCGTGAAGAAACGGGGCTTATGGTAGAAGTTTTGCAAGTAGCGGGGTTATGGTCTTTTATGCGTTCAGATAAAACCTTTTTAACAGGAGTTATCTTTGTAGTAGAAGCGATGAGCGATAACGTAAAGCTATCTAATGAACATATTGATTACCAATGGGTAACACCAGAAGAATTAAAGACCTTTGAGTTACAAGAGTCATTAGAAAAAGCATTAAAACAGATTATGCCTACCCATCAACGGGGCGAAGAATTGCGAAATTATTTTGTGAAAAATTTTGCCAGTTCTTAGAGGCGAATAGATCTGCGGAAAGGAAAGCATGAATCCAAAGCAAACAATCATGCCTTTTGTAGAGGCCTTAGAAGCTTATAAAAATGAACAGTTTACTCCTTTTCACACCCCAGGACATAAGATTGGTGTTGGAGCTCCTACACGGTTACAACAATGGATGGGGGCAGCCTTACCTTATGATTTAGGTATTATGTACGCTCTTGATGATTTTCATGAACCGGAAGGTGCATTACTAGAAGCTCAACAATTAGCGGCGGAGCTATATGGGGCAGAATATACTTGGTTTTCGGTAAATGGAACGACAGCTATTATTGAATCTATGATAATGGGGACTGTGGGCGAAGGCGATGAAATTATTATCCCTCGAGAAGCCCATCGCTCTATCATTAGTGGTTTAATTCTTAGTGGTGCTACACCTATATATACAACGGGGCAATTTAATGCGCAGTGGGGAGTAACATTAGGTACTACAGCGGAGGAAATTGAATCCTTATTACTTATGCATCCAAAGGTAAAAGCCGTTGTGTTAGTAAACCCTAACTATTATGGTATTGCTACTGATATAGAACATATTATCAGGGTTGCTCATGCCCATAATGTTATTGTTCTTGTAGATGAAGCACATGGTGCGCATCTCGCATTTCATGAAGATTTACCTATATCTGCAGTAGATGCGGGAGCAGATTTAGTGGCACAAAGCACACATAAATTAATTGGTTCATTGACACAAACTTCCATGTTACATGTGCAGGGAGAACGCGTGAATCGTCGCCGCATAACGCGTATGCATCAAATGTTGCAAAGTACGAGCCCCAATTATATATTTCTAGCATCGTTGGATATGGCTCGTCATCAAATGGCTACAGAAGGACATAGCTTAGTTGCAAGAGCATTACGATTGGCTAGGTGGTTGCGAAGAAGACTTGAAACAATTAGAGGGATTCGGGTTTTGAAACCAACAGATGTTGTTAATGGTTTAGATGAAACAAAAGTATTGATTGACTTTAGTGAACTTGGGATTAATGGTATAGAAGCGGAACAGCGATTGCGAAAACAGAAGGTAGAAGTCGAATTAGTATCGGGGAATCTCGTACTAGTACTGATTACAATTGGAGACACAGAGCAATCAGTGGCTGCCTTAGTACAAGCCGTACAGATTATTTCAAAAGAAATATTAGAGGTACATACTGATGATGGGATACAATCAAATACTATTCCTCTTTTAGAACCGCCCTTACCAACCCCTATTGTTCGTGTATCTCCCCGTATCGCTTTTTATAGAGAGATAGAGACCATTCCTATCAATATGGCTTTAGGGCGTGTGAGTGGAGAGGTGATTACCTTTTACCCGCCAGGTATTCCCTTTATAGCGATAGGTGAGGAAATTACACAAGATGTGTTAGACTATATTGCATTTAAACAAGACCAGTCTTACATGCCAAATGGAGCAAGTGATAGAAGCTTACAATATATTAATGTATTAGTGGAGAGGAGTCGCGATGAGTAAAGGCAAGTTAATTATCATCGAAGGCGGTGATGGTAGTGGTAAGGCAACACAAACCCAATTATTAAAAGAACGTTTAATAGCAGAAGGCTATCCAGTAAAGGCTATTAGTTTTCCTAATTATGATAGTATGGCTTCTATGCCGGTAAAAATGTATTTGGCTGGCGAGTTTGGAAAATGTGCACAAGATGTAAACCCTTATGTGGCAAGTTCGTTCTATGCCGTGGATCGCTTTGCTTCTTTTCGGACAGATTGGAAGGCATTTTATGATAAGGGCGGAATTATTTTAGCGGATCGCTATACGACGTCTAACATGGTTCATCAGATGGTTAAATATGATAATCTTGCAGAGCGGACTGCTTTTTTAGACTGGCTTGAAGATTTTGAATTTAACAAATTTGAATTACCGCGGCCTGATGCCGTATGTCTATTAGATGTACCGTTAGAGGTGAGTGAAGATCTTATGAAAGAGCGCATTGCTAAAACTGGCGGTGAAACGGGCGACATTCATGAACATGATCGCATGTATTTGCGTCGTTGCCATGAGGCATATACAGAACTTGTTTCCCGTTATGGTTGGAAACGCATTCATTGTACAAAAGAGATGAAGATGAGGAGCATTGAAGATATTCACGATGAAGTATATCAGTTTGTAAAAAGTCAAATATAGTTTGGGAGGGAAAGATATGATTACAGTATCTGAAAACAAGCAACAGAGTAAGGGTATATTAGCTTTTATTGAGCGAATCGGGAACAAAATTCCGGATATTACAATTCTTTTTATAGGTGCCTTTGTCATTGTTTGCATCATTTCAGCCATTTTGTCTACTATGCATTTTGACTATGTAAATCCGGCGACGAAGAAACCGTTAGAAATTGTTAATATGTTAAGTGCAAAATCACTTATTACCTTGATGAGTAAAATGGTTACTAATTATTCTGGATTTCCGCCACTTGCTATGGTTATTGTAGCTACCTTAGGGGTTGCCATTGCTGATGGTTCTGGTTATTTAAATATGGCATTGAAGAAGTTATTAGCCGTTACACCAAAATCTGCCATTACACCAGTTGTCATTTTAGCTGGTATGATTAGTCATTTAGGTCCAGACTCTGGCTATGTAATAATTATTCCTGTAGCAGCTTATATGTTTTATGCCAGTGGCAAACATCCATTGGCGGGTATTGCAGCTTCTTTTGCAGGGATTGCTGGTGCGTTTGCTGCAAACTACACACCATCTGCTATTGACCCTGTTATTCAAGGTTTTACACAGGCAGCCGCGCAAATCATTGATCCCGAATATATGGTTAATGTACTTAGCAATTATTACTATGCTTTTCTTTCTACATTTGTAGTTATTCCTGCTTGCTGGTGGACTACAGAAAAAATTGTAGAGCCGTGGCTTTGGAAAATGTATCCATTAGATGAAAATTTAAAAATTGAAAATGATATAAATACAGAAATCACACCACGTGAGAATCGTGCATTTTACTTAGCATCTGCCTTTTTTATTGCGATGGCAGTAGGTCTTGTATTAGCTTTACTTCCAGAGGACAGTTTGCTTCGTGCACCAAATGGTGAACTAGCTAGCTTTAAAGCTCCAATTATGCAATCGATTGTAGCCTTAATCTTTATTTTTGCTGGTGGGGTAGGCGTGGTATACGGTGTACTTTCTGGTAAATTTAAATCTAGCCGTGATTTTACAAAATCGATGGAAGATATGACACATACCTTGGTTCAGCTAATTGTATTTTACTTCTTTGCGGCACAGTTTTTATATGCTTTTAATGCTTCTCAAATTGGTGCTTTGTTAGCTGTATCCGGAGCAGAATTTTTGCGTTCCTTGGCATTGCCACCACAGCTGACTATTTTTGGGATTATTATTTTTGTAGCATTTCTCAATTTAATTATTACCTCTGCCTCTGCAAAATGGGCGATTTTAGCACCTATTTTTGTTCCTATGCTGATGGGAGTAGGCATTGCACCAGAGTTAACACAAGCTGCTTATCGTGTATCTGACTCTGCTGTAAATGTAGTAACACCAATGTTTGCTTTTTATCCATTGATTATTACGTATTGCCAAAAATATGTAAAGGAAGCAGGCATTGGGACTATGAGTTCGATGATGCTACCTTACACAATAGCGTTATTAATTACTTTGACCTTTGTGTTATATGTTATGTGGTTCTTCAATATTCCACTGGGGTTACAAGCTGATTATTTATATCCACGACCATAAAATTAAAAGTCATATAAGATAAATATCTGTAAATATGTGTTGCATGTCCTATGTTATAGGAGGTAAATATGAAATCCTTATTAAAAGATAAGCTAGTTGAGCGTTTTATGCGTTATACGGCTATTGCTACACAGAGTGATGCCTCTAAAGGTGTTGTGCCTAGTTCGGAAGGGCAATGGGAATTGGCTAAATTATTAAAAGAAGAATTAGCTGATTTAGGCTTTGTAGATTTAGATATTAGTGAATTTTGTGTATTAACAGGTAAATTACCAGCCAATACAGATAAGAAATTGCCAAAGGTAGGGTTTTGTTGCCATTTAGATACTGTAGATGTTAATTTAAACCCCAATATTCATCCTCATATGGTGCATTATGAAGGTGGCGATATTTGTTTAAATGAAGCTGACCAGATTTATATTAAATTGGCAGAGCATCCAGAACTTGCAGATTATGTAGGTCAAGATATTCTAGTTAGTGATGGACATAGCGTACTTGGTGCAGATGATAAAGCCGCCATTTCTTCTGTTATGACGGCATTTGAGTACTTAAATGCTCATCCTGAAGCTATTCATGGTGATTTATATATAGCCTTTGTGCCAGATGAAGAAATTGGTCTTTGTGGCGCAAAGAAAATAGATTTTACTAAATTTCCGGTGGACTTTGCCTACACGTTAGATTGCTGTGGTATTGGTGAAGTTGTTTATGAAACCTTTAATGCGGGTTCTGGACATATTCATATTAAAGGAGTGAGTGCTCATCCAATGTCAGCTAAAGGTGTACTTGTAAACCCAACACTTGTGGCCGTAGATTTAGTCAATCAGTTTAATCGACTGGAAACGCCAGAAAATACAGATGGTACCGATGGCTATATATGGGTGCAAGCCATTAATTCTAATCAGAGTACCGCTACAGTAACGCTTAATATTCGCGATCATCATAAAGAGCGTTATGAAGCAAAGAAAGTCTATATTACAGAAGTGGTTGCTTTTATGCAAAAACGCTATCCTCGTGCGGAAATTACCCTTGATATTGTAGATGTTTATGGCAATATTAATGATGCTATTACAGAAGAAAATCGTTTCTGCATCGACTATATTTATGAATCGATGAAAGAATTAGGTATTACGCCTAAAACATTAGCTATGCGAGGTGGAACAGATGGTTCTTTCATTTCTACACAAGGAATTCCAACTCCTAATTTTTTTACAGGGGCACATAATTTCCATTCAAATGCAGAATTTATGCCTATGGACTCCTTTGAACAGTCCTGTATGATGGTTATTACATTGTTACGACTTATTTCTGAAAAATGAAATAGTGTTTTCACAGTATTTAAGCATGATAATAACAATAAAATAGACAATATAAAGGCTATAGGACAAATATAAAGTAAAAGGAGCTGTAACGAAATGAACATTTTTGTTCATTTTACTGTAGTCTCCTTCTTCATAATTAAACAAAGGGTTCTTAGAGGTTGAATTAAATCTCTAAGAACCCTTTGTTTCCGTTTTTTAG
>Ga0129306_1002926_pt1 | contig 13975 bp, 22 predicted proteins | sample P827metagenome_FD_94438 | JGI IMG/M metagenome (GOLD analysis project Ga0129306, IMG submission 94438) | Capybara group fecal microbial communities from Wisconsin, USA - P827 metagenome | ecosystem: Host-associated > Mammals > Digestive system > Large intestine > Fecal | place: USA: Wisconsin...
AGCAATGATCTTGTTTCCGGACGATGCGACAGGCGGCTTTTTCGTTTCATTAATGTCATTTTGCCTTATAGCTAGTAAAACATACGATGAAGTGTAAATACACGCCTTAATAAGCCTTATACACAAGCACAAAGGCATATAGGAAGGAGTAACAATGAGAAAAGTATCTTTTCTATCTTACAACGGGACAATCCTGAAAACATTGTACGTCAATGCCACCACATATGCAGAAGCAATAGAGCAGGCATTGAAAAATCTTAATGATAGCAATACAGCCCTGGATTATGAATACATCATGGTAAGCGTGCATAGCTACGATCCATAGATTTCAAAAAATGATAATTTCAGATTTATATTTAGTTTCATACAATAAAAAAGTGTTTTGCAAAGGTTTTTGATCGAAAATCTGCAAAGCACTTTTTCTATGTTTACTTGATATAGGGGGCATGAAAAATATTACGCAATTTTTCAGAAAAAGGAAAGGGGCAAGTGCTGTATGGTAACACTCGCCCCAGGGGAGATAATTTTCTATGCAAAAAACTATCTAAACACAATATCAGTATATAACATCTTGATATAAACGTCAAATATTTTTTGAAATACATAGAAATTCTGAACCTACCACGGCTAAAGTCGCAGGATTCCTGGGTAATTCTTTCTTTTGAAAGAAAATTTACCAGGCTATCCCCGTAGTTCCTACGGTTTATACATATATTATTTATGCCAATAATCTCAGTCCTTCATTTAAGATGTTTATTGCCGCATTATGATCTCTGTCATGTTTTGTGCCACACATAGGACATATCCAATTTCTAATTTTTAAATCCTTTGTGTCCTTATTTTTATAACCACATACATGGCATAACTGTGAACTAGGATAAAAAGCATCCACTTTTGAAACAATCCTATTGTGCCATTTTGCCTTGTATTCTAAACATCTTACAAATTCATACCATGATACATCTGATATTGATTGTGCAAGTTTATGATTTTTAATCATATTTTTTATTTGCAAATCTTCAATGCAGATTACATCATAGTTGCGGATAAAATTAGTTGATAACTTATTAAGAAAATCCTTCCTTTGATTCACTATATGTTCTTGAAGTCTAGCAATTTTAATTCTATTTTTATTCCAATTAGAACCACCAATTGTTTTTCTTGATAATTCCTTTTGAAGTTTAACAAGTTTTTCTAAAGACTTCTTTAAATGTTTAGGGTTTTCTATTTTGTTGTCCGATTCTGTCGAAAGAATAGCAAATTCCTTAATACCCAAGTCAATGCCAATTTTCTGTCCTGTTGCCTGATATTTGTTAATCTCTACATCAGTGCAACAAATAGAGCAGTAGTACTTACCGCTTGGTTCTTGTGAGATTGTAGCATTGAGTATTCTACCTTGCGGAATCATCCTATCTTTATAACGAACATAACCTAACTTAGGAAGTTTAATATGATTTTTGATCACTTCAATATTTCCATTTGTATATGTTGTTCTATAAGAGTTGTGATGATTTTTCTTTTTCTTAAACTTTGGATGACCATTACTTATGTAAAAATTTGGCTTTTTACCTATCCTTACAAGATGCTCCAACATATCATTTGAATATCTTATATAATTATCTTTCTTCATTTTTGAAAAATAATTTTTATAAGATTGATCCAAATCTTTTAAAGCATTCTGTAAAGACGATTTGTCAACTTCTTTAAGCCATTCGATTTCTTTCTTGAGTTGTGTTAAGTCTTTACTCATTTGGTTATATGTCATATGTTTGCCATCATTATCATATATTTCCATTTGCATATTTAAATAATGATTGTAAACAAATCTTGCACATCCAAAAGTTTTCTGTATTAAGTTTTGTTGCCTTTTGTTAGGATAAATCCTAAACTTATAAGCTTTCTCCATATTTGAATCTCACTTTTCCTTTTGGCTTTGAATGTATTCACGTATTATTGCCATTTAATCACTCACTTCCAAGTCGTAATCCGTTCTTTGAATCACTTCGGATGCTTTAACATAATAAGTGCTGCTTATTTCCATGCCACGTTGCACCAAGTCCCCGTAACTAAAGCATCTTTTTAAAGTTACATTTACAATACCATTAAACACATCATATTCTGTCAATACCATGTACGGGAATACTTTAACAATTTTATATTGCTTCTGTATTCTGTTATTTTCAGTATCTATATATCTGTCGTTGATAATATCGCCTGCTTTAACGTGTGCAACCATTGCCATAATTATCGCTCCTTCAAAAATGTTCTTGTTATTAGTCCAACCTTACCATCTACCACAAGTTTGCATGAAGCCTGGAAAGCCTTTATTGCCGCTTCCGTGATCTTTCCTGCATCACCATCTATCAATACGGGATTATATGTTTTTCCGTTATAAGTAAAAGCACGATCATATCCGGCTTCCCTTAATTCCCATTGTACCCACTTAACATCATTGCCCTTGCTTCCACGCTTTACCAATACAGTAGGTTCTACAAAAGGATTTTTCTGCTTACTTGTGCCTTCAACCTTTTTTTCATAGTTGTATTCCATATCATCAAAGGTTAATCCGTATTGCCAATTTGTACTTGCAACCCTCGTCTTTACAACTCCATAATCAATGCCTTTTGCTTCCACACACATAGGAATACCATCTTCCATGCCGATATAAACACCTACATGACCTGACTTCCAAAGTACAACACCAGGAGCAAATTCCTTTACATCTGCAATAGGCATACGCTTTTTTGCCGTAGAATAAAGTTGTGCAGATCCTATATGTTTACCCCTAAAAGCACCGATCAATCCACTGCAATCCGTGTTGATCTTCCCAAACTGTTTTTTCTTCCTTGCCTTTGCAATATAAGATAATGTAACTGTTTTGGGATAACTAGCGTGCATCCGGCTTGCCAAATCATCCGTCAGCAAATTCATTTTGCATCCGTAAAAATACGGCACTCCAATTTTACTAATAGCATAATCAGCCAATTCTTTTCCTGTTTTCATAGTTTTCACCATCCTTCTTTTTCAGTTTACATTTTTTATGATTATTTGTCTATTGGCTTCTTGTACCATACAAACTTGCTTTGATCTATCCCAAACTGAATCCATTCTATTTCAGGAATAATAACATACATGATGTATCGGTATACATAATTTTCTACCGGACTACCTTTGTACTTCTTCATATAGTTGTTTAATTCATCCATAAAATCTAAAAATGGTTGATCTCCCAATAATGGATCGTACTTGAAAGTATTTTTCTTGTAAATTGTCCACATTTCACCACTAACCTTTTTGATTAGTTCCATATACTCTGTATGTTCCATTCATACCACCCCATGTAACGCTCTGTAATGCGTTTTAAAGCCATTGTTTTGCATCGGTCGATGTTTTACCATGTGCGCATTTAAAACGCCTTAAATCGCCTAATTTATTCACCCGTCATCCAACTTCCTTCTTTTTGGTACAACGGATCAATCGGCTGTTCAAATACAACTCCTGTTTCTTCAAGCAGAATTTTTCTCCAAGTTATTACAGTATGCTTGCTTAATCTGTAATCGCCTAACATATCCATCATGTATGATTGCACTCTTGTTAGTCGATCTTTTCCATATCCGTATTCATCCATAAGCACATTAAACATGAAAATCATATATCTTGTGGATTGCTCATTGATTGTATTCTGTGCTTTTAATTGCACTTTATCCAACCAATGATCGTATGTTCCCTTGCGATAATAAATATCAGCTTCCGTGTATTCCTTGTAATCCACTGTCCACTCTGCCTTATCATTAAGGCGTTTACTTAAATCTTCCAATGTGACTTCTCCGGCTTGCCACTTCTTTTCATATTCTGCAACCTTGCTTGTCACCTTTGCTATCTTCTGCCCCTTGAATCCTTCGGACTTATACAAAGCATATCCGCATATGATCCCCATAGCTGTCCAAGGCGTTCTGTCTGCCATCCTGGATTCTCTTGCTATCTTCTTACACTGTTCTTTTATCTCATTCGGTGTTAAATGCCTTCTTTTCATATCATCGCCCCTTATGTAAATGGATTATCGTCTGCTTCTGCAAAGCCATCTATTGATTCAAACGTCATTGACGAACCATTAAAGATTATATCTTCACGTCCCAATTTGCCCTGCCTTGCCTTATCTACCTTGATGCGCTTTTTAGATTTATCATTCACATCACTATTCCATAACATGATGATAACACTTGCATCCTGTTCTATATCGCCCGACTCTCTCAATTCAGACATTGTAGGTTCTTTATCTTCCTTGCCTTCACTAGCACGATTCAACTGTGACAATGCTATGATCGGTACATCATAATCCATAGCAATCGCCTTGATGCCACGGCTTATATCGCCTACTTCTGCATATCGGTTAGATCCCCTTCCTTTATCCGGTTTCACAAGTTGAAGATAATCTATTACCACTAAATCATAGTTTCCGTTCTTTACACATGATCTTACATCACTTACTCTTGCAGAACCATTTCTTACATGTATATTCTCAAAGGCTTTCAGTTTTTCGTTTCCGGACTTAAACTTTTCTTCTTCGTCATTCAGGAAAGCAACGGCATTTCTGATTCGCAACATATCAATCTTACTTGACTTTGCAAGCATACGCTCATATATCTGCTTCTCTTGCATTTCAAGATTTATGTAACATACCTTCTTGCCGTTTAAAGCATTGTATTCAACTATCTGCAAAGCCATAGCAGATTTTCCTACGGCAGGTCTTGCAGCTAACACAACTATGTCACCGCCTTCAACTCCGCCCACATATTCATCAATCTTTTTAATGCCAAAAAAGACCTTCTGTTTATCTACACCAGGCTTAAAATATTTATCCTTGTTCCGATCAACCATATCAGAAACACTAACAACTTCCTGTTTGTTATCTCCCAAAAGAACTTCCAATTCAGTTATCATTTGCTTAATAACATCGTTTACTTCGTTTGTGCCTTGCATTTTGCGATTGTATTTTTCGCCTAATACTTTTGCCTTATACGCATCTTTAATGCTTTCAATGCAGGATTTAAATCCGATTGTAAAATCCAAATCCCTTACAGCACTAAACAGATTAGTATTTATTGCTTCTTCGTCATAATTTTTTTCAAGCAAAAGTGGACTTAATGAAACAATATCGCTTGCAATGTTTTCAGCATAGTTATCAAGCATAGCTTGAAATATATCTCTATATATCTTTACAGTAAACATTTCCGCATCAATAACGTTAGCCACATCTGCGATTTTCTGATTATCTGTCATAAGATAACCAATCAATGTTTTTTCTGCCAAACTTCCCATCGTCACACCTTCTTCTTGTTTTCTTCTAGCCAATCATAAAAGTTAAATGGCTGTCCGATATGTTCCTTTTGGTACTCATGCAAAAGCCTAACCATATTTGCCGATTTCTTCATCCGGTACATTTCGGGAATTTCTCTTGTCCACTGTCTGTAATATTCAACTTCACTAAAGACATTCGATCCGTTCATGGTAGTTAGCAACTCCATAACTAAGCCATAATCTTTGCCTACAGCATGATCTAATTTTGCCTTACCTTCGTTGTAAATCTTTATTATGCTTGCAGGAACGGGGCAATACTCATTAGACTTAACATACTTATTAAGGCTTGCCATTATCGGTTCGCACTCATAATCTTTAAAAATCCATAACCAGGCTTCGACAACATTCTCGTTCACAACAAAAGATGGATAATAACTTTTAATTGTCTTTAACATCATTCCAACCTCTTTTGCAATCATTATCAATTCACCTTGCCTTCTAAATACTTATCTATATCAAACTCTTCTTTAACAGAATTACTTTGATTCAAGTAGCTTTCAAACTTACTGCCAAACAACGTTTCAGGTCTTAAATACTGTTCCATCTTTTTGTCATTTTTCCAATCAGCAACCTTTTTATCAATTACTGTCTTAAAATCTTCAACTGTAAACCCTTCATTCAACCTGGCATTAATATGCTTTCTTGTTGTCTGTGATGAAGTCTTATAATTTTTATTAGCCGCATTGTTAAAATACTTTACGATCTCGTCTATATTACTAGAATGTTTATCATTCTCTTTATTAATTTCTTTTATCTCTTTAATATTTAAATTATTATTATTAGATATAAACATAAACGTTACATACCCACCCCATACAAGGGGTATACTATGGGGTATACTATGGGGTATACTTTCTGATATGGAAATATCTATTCTAACATTTTCATTTCCGTTAGCAATAGATTGCAAATAAAGCCTAAAAACATCATTTTTAACAGAATTAATTCCCTTCTGTACTGCAATCATTGTTTTATCTGATCCAAGCCAATTATATTTATGCCAATTAAGTACGATTATTTCCTTTGTTGTAAAATCATACCTGATTAAATCATGGACTTCCATAAAACGTCTAATCAGTTTTACAACAGTATCTTTTGAATATCCTGTTTCCGATGCAATCTGACTTAAACTCAATTCATAACAACCGCACAAACTTGTATGCGGATTCGTCATTAAATACAGATAAAAATACTTATCTTCCGGTGTAAAATCATCAATAACCTTTGCATCTGTCCAAAATGACATTTGCACATTTCTGTAAGTTGCCATACAAACATCCCCCTACTTTATTTTTTCTCCATGTTCAAATCTTGCTTGCCGTTCCTTATTCTTTTCCTGTTCAAAATCGTATCTATATGTTCTCTCTATTAGTATAATATCGTGTATTCCTACATTCTTTTTTACATCTTCTTGTGTCCATATCACTAATGAATCCTGCATACCTTCCTTAGTGGCAACTTCAAATCCAACCAAAATACCAGTATAATGTGTGTCATATTTCGTTTCAATATGCACTATACTACCCAAAGACATATATACAGTTTCGCCACCAATACCATAATCAAAATCAAATTTCAAACATTCAATTACGCTTACGATCTTGCCGGAATATTTATCGCTCATTTCATACCTCCGCAATTAAAAACCGACCACGAGCGATAGCGGCACTCATGGTCGGTGTATGTTAAATAGACTTAAAGCCTATAATAACCTATATTCTTCGTAAGTCCGCTATACTTACAACGTAATTGTACTACGGCAAATCAGAAATTGTCAATACATATTTCAAACTTTATTTATAATTGCTCATTGATTTTAATGATAATTTCCTTGATCTCCGATATTTTCACGCATATTGTTTTCAGTTTTGTTTCCTGGATATACAGAAATACATCTTCGATCTTGTAATCTTCGCAGTACAAATATGTAAAATCTCCGTATGTTGTTTTTACGATCAAATCATATGTAACCATAACTACCTTCCTTCTGCAATCTCATATGCTTCTGCAATTTCTCTTTTAGTTTCTTCTAGTGTCTGACCTTCCCTTATACCAACTAAAACACTAGGCGGCAATACCATATCTTTATAATTGCACCGCCATAAATGCAAGCAATTTGACAGATTGTTTACATATTGTGATTTAGGTGGATGTATCTGAATAACCGCTTCATAATCTTCCCAAAAGATTTCCTTTATCCGGCACATATCATCCCATGTTGGAGTATAGTTTTTCTTTTTGGGACTTACGCTTACATGATCCCAACCTGCACCCGTCGATGCAATAACAGAACCTTCCCACAATCCAAAATGGATATAACCCATAATTCCATCTTCTCCACGATTAACAATCGTTATTCTTTTCGATTCTAAAATTTTATCTACAGATTTCATTTCACATTCCTTTCTGATATATGCGCCAAACGCTTTTAAACGCCTTTTAAGGCATCTGTTTCTATCTCTTCGATGAGTTTACCTCTATTATCTATCCAACCGCCTTCTTTGTGTTTCTGCAACATCCTCATTCTTTTAATAGGTTTTTCATATTCTCCGTCATACTTCCATACATAACCGCCACAATGTTTACGTTGACCGCTACAACACATATTAATTCCATTTCTTCTGATTCCCGTTTTCTCACTAGCTTCTTTAATGCTATCGAAATGATTTATAACATTTCCATCATCGTCCATCTGTAAAACAGGGCGAAATTTATGTAATTCTTCCGAAGGCTTTACAATATCTTCATCGGAAAATCCTTTTGAGTATCTTGTGTTCAAAGTATTATACGATATTCCAACGATTTCAGATAATTCTTTTAATGTATATTTATTACCTTCATATTCAACTATTCTAGGAGAACGATATGGATCATCCCAATGTTCCGGCTTCCAACTTGTTTTTCTATCAACAAAACCAGGATCTTCTACGCCCATTTCTACTAATTCTGTAAAAGCATATTTTTCCCCATTATACATTTTCCAAATCGTATTTCTTTTGTTTCTTGCTTGCTGTAACATTATTACCCATCTACAATTTTCAGGTCTATAATCATCGTTTACATCAATTCGATCAATAGTTAGTTCATCACTATAACCATTTTCCATAGACCAATTATAAAAATTTACAACACCATTTTCCCCTAACCATTCTTCGCATACTTTAATACCCCTTCCACCATAATATTTATAAGCTGTGTTATTTTTATTATTGCATCTTTGCAACATATCATAATAAATTCTGTATGCTCTTGTGTTTGTAAGACCGTGAGTAACATTACCTAATCTGTGACTATTACATCCTTTTGTTGTACCATAAGATAAATTCACGCCACGAACCCAAACATCTTTTCCACAATCGCAAATACAATGCCAATAAACATATGTATCATTATTTTTCATTCTTCTTGATTCGTGTTCTTCTAAAACTGTCAACATTCCAAATCTTTTGCCGGATAAATCTTTAAATTTATTATTCATCTTCGATTACCTCTAACCAAACTATTACTCTAGGATTGTTCTTGTCTACAAAAAAATCATGTGTAAAATTCTCTACATTTTTCCAACCATCATTATCAATTACTTTCATCTTTTGAAGGGCATCCTGTGTGCATTTACTCACCATAGCAAAAACATTATCTTTATCCCTTTTTATATTTTTTTCGTAAATATGATAATGAATTATCACTTTTTTATCCGTATGAAATCCCCTTATTCCTTTTCTTATGCACCAACATATATCCTGTGTGCATTTACTTTTCATGGAATTTCCGACTTGTGGATGTTTGTTACAAGCGGATAAATACTCATTCAATGAAGGTAATGAATATGGTATTTCAAAACACGGAAGTTTCTTTTCATCTGGATTAAACTGTAAAATCATACCTACCTCATTCTTAAAAGGGCTTGCCTTTTATTGACAAGCCCATGTGTGATATATTAATTCCATTTTCTCGACCATGATTTACTAAACCATCGGCATCACCCTTTCAAATCTATAGACAACAAAATGGCTTTCAATTTACAAATACGATTTATTAAAAACTTTTCTGAATTTCTCCCTTGCCGGATCTTCGTCACCATTATACAACTGCTTTCTGTAGTATTCCTTTTCAAAGGCAATCTGACCAAGCATTTTTGACAACTTTTCTGCCGCAGGATTTCCGTGTATCTGATTGATTGTACCTTTTGCAGACATATTATGTTCTGCATTGGTCAATGGAATCCAAAGACCATGTAAATCAGCCAATTCACGCAAGCCACGACCAAATATTAAATGATGTATACATTCTGTTGGAGCGCCACTAAAAGCCGATATATCCTCATAGTTTGTTACTACACTTTTGCTCATACATTGACCTCATTATCGCTAATTTCAAACTGATCGCTGCTAATAACCTCGCATTTATGCGTATCTCTGCAATAATCGCAATCGGAATGTTCACATCTTATTGGTTCGATTTCTCCGCTCTTTAACATGATGATCTTCTCACAATTCTGCTTAACACGTTCCAAGGCATCATCCAACAGTTTTGGTAACAATTCTATAATATCACAAGTCGGATGCGGATTCTTGTCTACTCCGGCAATAAAGCATCTTAATACTTTACCCGTGTTCTGCCTTACTACTTCTCTGTATATAGCAAGCTGTGTATCATATCCATATGCCAAGTAAAAAGGCAATCGCTCACCACTATCAGGAATGTAATATCTATAGTTCCTGTCCATAGTTCTAGTTGTTTTAAGGTCTACTATTGCAATTCCTTCAATGTATGAATCCATTTTAATTTTAAACGGAAGTCCTTCGATATTTCCAACCATGATCGTTTGTTTATCACCGCTCATGTACTGACAGAATTTCTCTTCTCTTAAAGTGCGTTGATACATTTTCATTACATCGGCATATTCAGACTTAAGTTGTCCTTTTGTTGCACCACGAGTAGAAACACAATCGGGAAATCTGTTTAAGATATATTCGGGATCATCATTTTCCCATAAAGCATCCAATAAACTTCCTTGCAGTAATGCTTTTGTTGTTTCACGCACATATTCTCCATTTACGGATGCCAACGCCCTTGCTTCACAACCTGGAAGTAAAGGAAACCCGACAAAATCCTTAAACTGACTTGCACTACACCATTGTTTATTGGCTTCTACTGAATAATATACTTCGTCATTTATCAAATCACTTGCTTTCAGCATCTACAATTTCCTCAACTTCCGCTTCGACTACATCTGCAAATACATCTACAGCCTTTTCAGGATCATCCGGCACATTATCAATATAATCGATCTCACCATTATCTCTTAAAACACCATAATCACCATCATAGCCCTTCTGCATATCTACAGACATAACACCATACTTACTAATCAACTGTCTAAGAATAGTTTTATGTGCCATGCTTGAAAAATCGGATTTCCAAAGTGAAGAATCCCATCCTTTTCGATAAGCCGCAGAATACTTTTTGGCGTGCGCTTCCATCTTCTCTATTGACCAATACAAAGTCTTTTTATATCCATTAGCCAGGATAAAATAGCCATAATATCCTATAGTAGCTAACTTTTCTCTTTCTTCCATATTCGTGCATGGTTCAAAAGTATATTCATCCTCAATAGGATCATAGGACTTCAATTCGCCTTCCTTTATATCGGTAACATGAATCTTTTTGTACTGTCCCGATCTCATAGCTAATTCCACATAGCCTTTATAAGAAAGCATAAACTGTGCTTCTGTAGCACCACTCTTGTTTTTATAAGGGACTAAAAAGAATTTACCTAATTGTGGGCTTTGAGGAAGATTAAGACTATGACCTAACAATGCGGCAGATAAAATACTCTGATTAGTACATTCTGCTAATTGAGGATTAGTCTGTACGGCAGAAACAACCGAAGAAATAAACCTCTGTGCTTCCTTTTCTCCTACAACTGAAATAACATTTGATTTTACGGCATCGTTTGAAAGAAATCCTGCAATACCTTGTTTCTTTACGACTTCATTTTTCTTTTGTGCTGACAATTCATTTGCCATGTGCTATTACTCCTTCCCTATCTTCTTATTTTTGCTTCCACAATGCGATATTCGCATAAGCTACTGATAAACGTGTAAATATCCATTTGTACGGGCTTGTCATTTTTTAATTTGCACCAATCCAATGCGTTGCGGTACGATAAAAACGCTTCTCGTGCTACTTCTACTTCACCGGATTCTCTGTGCTTAATTAAAATAATATAAATCACCTAATAGAATCACCCCAATCAATTTCGTTAATATCGCATCCATAGGCTTCTGCTACCTTTTTCCACTTTGATCTAGGTGGAAATGAATAGCCGCGCTCCCAATTACTTACTGTCTGATAAGAAACGCCAACCATTTTCGCAATATCACTTTGCTTAATATTATTTTCTCTTCTAATATCTCTAGGTCTTTTTTTCAACAATTACACCTGCCTTTCCTTACAATTATATCAAATTATTTTTGAAATGTAAAGAAAAGTTTGAAATCAAAAAGAGAAGGCTTTTAAACCTTCTCCCTTTGTAAATCTATCAATTATCATTATGCAGTTTTAATCTGATTTTTCCAATTACGGATCATGTTGCGCTGTTGTTCGTTTGTAGCTTCACGCTCCATGCGATCCAATTCAGAAACCATATGATTTCTGTTATCATCCATGCTATAACCTCTTCTGTTTGAATACTCATCGGAATAGTTACCTGAATATCCATCTTCGCCGGAATAGCCGCCTTCGCTTGAATATCTACCCATGGAATCACGTTTTGCGTATCTTCCACGACCACGCGCATAAGACATACCATCATCATACATATACATAGGCATATAATTGGAATAACCATCGCTTGCTTCTTTCATAGCACAAATAGTTTCAATATCCTTGATAATATCAACCACTTTGTCCATGACTTCCAGGTTACTAGAAGTTAATTCGCGCTTGTTTGCGATCTGTTCTAGTTCCTTTTCAAGCATATCTTTAATTTCATAATATACTTTCATGGTTTTTCTCCCTTCTATGCAATTCTTGAAACTGTCAAGTTAGCATTTTGTACCAATATTGCAATATGACACTGATGGTAATTTTGTAAAATTATGGTACAGCGCAACTGAAGCTTCTTTGGCATTTAATTGTAAAAGCACTACTATTTGTTCATGTTTAAACGGCAGACTAAAAACTGCAAAAGGTTTTGTTTGGAAATATTATGACGGAAATAAAATACCAAACAAAATATAGAATATACATCAATGCCAAACGCCTGTTATCAATTATCTTTAATAGGCGTTTAGTATTGATTGTTTAATTCCTGTTGTATTTGTGGCACAACGTTCTGATATGCCTGCTGTACTTGCTGTTGTGGCATTACACCACTTTGCATTAAATACTGACCAATCATTTGCGGATCACCATTAAACTGCTTAATCTGATCGTACTGATTCTGATTTATTTTTCCGTTTTGCATAAGAATATCCGCAAGAATGTTTGGATTCTGCCTTGCTTGTCTTATCTGATTAATCATCTGCATCATGTTTCCAACATTAGAACCGCCCATCATACCAAACAAAGGATTCATTATTCTTCTCCCTTCTTCCGTGTAGGTTTCAGTGTTATATCCGAAAGTTTCTTTTCTACTTCGTTTTTTACAATGTTTTCAATGATTGCTTGTAATTCTTCCTGGCGCACATAATCTTTAAGGTTATCTACGGGAGTTTCTTCTTCTTTTACAAGCTTATATTTTTCGATCGGCTCTAATTTTCCGTCTAAACCACGTCTTTTCTTGTAAACATAGGGATTGTCCATATCCATAAGAATAACTTCTTGCCCGTTTTCTGTCTGATACATATTAGCAGCCAATTCACCCTGCACAACGTCAAATTTTGGCGAAATAACCGCTTGATTGTTGTTAGGCGATAAATTGACCATAGAATTGTTTTGAGGGCTTATTTGGGCGTTATACGCGTTCATAGGGGCATAATACTGTTGCGGCATCTGCTGTTGATAATATGGTTGATAGATTTGATTGTACGGCATACGTTTTACTCCTTACTTTTTCCAATAGAATTGCACGATTTCATTACGACTATCCCACGCATCCATTAGAACAGAATCTTTTACAGTAGCAACATGAGTTCCTGTGCATAAAACGTATATACCTTTTGGATGATCTTCTGCAAAATCAGAAAAACTATAGCACTCAGGACAAGTATGAGGAAGCGTGTATCGCTCGAATCCATTTTGCATAAGATAAGCGCCCCATACTGCATTGCTATTCATAATATCTTTGCTTAAAAAGCCTTGTAACGCTAATGCAATATAGGTTTTATCCCAGGATTCATTAGTGGCTATAGAAATAGCCCTTACGACACAATCACCAACTATCTTATCTGCCGGATTGTTATTAAAGTATTCATACGCCATAACACAATTACCTCACTATGAGATAATTGTTACATATTTAGTTTTTCTAAAATAGGAATATAAAGTATGATTTATAGATGTGTTTTAGAATAGGTGGAAGCAGGCTTTGAACCTACGGCTCTTGTAAAAGTACCAAGTATGTTAAACCGGACTACACCATTCCACCTTGATATTATATTATTTTTAAGAT
>Ga0129306_1002927_pt1 | contig 13965 bp, 11 predicted proteins | sample P827metagenome_FD_94438 | JGI IMG/M metagenome (GOLD analysis project Ga0129306, IMG submission 94438) | Capybara group fecal microbial communities from Wisconsin, USA - P827 metagenome | ecosystem: Host-associated > Mammals > Digestive system > Large intestine > Fecal | place: USA: Wisconsin...
CTCGCCTATGCCGGTCTCCTTGACCATCACCGAATAGATGGTCCCGGGCGAGCGCTTCTTAAGGAACGGAGCGACGCTCGTCTTAAACATCGGCTTCATCTCTCCGGGAGGTCCGGGCATCAGGATGATGTATTTATCACCCTCAGCGGGAATGATCACTCCGGGAGCGGTGCCGTTAGGGTTGGGCAGAACCTGCGATCCTTCAGGCATATAAGCCTGCTTATAATTATTCTCGGTAAGAGGTATGTTCCTTTTTGCAAAATATGCTTTGAGCGCTTCCATGGACTCGGCGTGCTCTACGAGCCTGCGGCCGCAAACCTGTGCTGCGGTCTCCTTGGTCAGATCATCCTCCGTGGGGCCAAGACCTCCGCTGACCAGAACGATGTCGGCGCGGCTGAGCGCGAGTCTGAATGCCTCGGCCAATCTGTCGGCATTATCTCCCACGACCTGCTGATGGAAGCATGACATTCCGAGTGCGACGCACTGTTCGGACAGAAATGCCGCGTTCGTATTCACTATATTACCCATCAGTATCTCGGTTCCGACCGATATGATCTCAACAGTCATAGTGCGCTCCTTATCAGGCGTATCTACATATCCTTACCCATCACATGCCAGTTCTTGGCCAGGTAATCTATCAGGCTGACTATCGTCAGTACAAGTGCTATATACATGATCACAGTGGTCACGATCTGAAGCTGAGGTATATCTGCGATCATCAGTATTACCATCACCATCTGCGATACGGTCTTGAACTTACCCCAGTAGCTTGCGGCGATCACCACTCCGTTATCCGAGGCAACGAGTCTGAATCCGCTGATGATGAACTCCCTGGCTATGATGACTATGACTATCCATGCGGGGATACGTCCCAGCTCGATGAGTGCTATCATCGCAGAGCATACGAGCAGCTTGTCGGCCAACGGGTCCATGAACTTGCCGAAGTTCGTGATCAGGTTATACTTTCTGGCGATCTTGCCGTCCGCCATATCGGTGAGACTTGCGACAATGAATATCGCGAGTGCTATCCATTTATCGTAGGGTGTGATATCCACCAGAAGGAATACCACAAAAAAAGGTATCATGATGACACGAAGCATCGTAAGTTTATTGGGCAGGTTCATCTGTAATCTCTCCTATCAGATCATAATCGTGCACATCGGTTATGCGCACCCATACATATTCTCCGCTCATCAGCTCTCTGTCCGATTCCATGAACACTCTGCCGTCCACGTCGGGAGCATCGCGGTATGTCCTTCCGAAATATACGCCCTCCTCGGGCAGCATACCTTCTATGACGACTTCCAGTATCTCGCCGATATGCTTTGGAGCATCATCAAAGCATACAGCCTGCTGGAGCGTCATCAGTTCATCAAGTCTGGCAGCCTTGACCTCCTCATCGATCTGGTCCTCAAACTGCGCTGCGGGAGTATCTTCCTCCTGTGAATACGCAAACACCCCCAGCCTGTCAAACTCCATCGCATCCACGAATCTGTAGAGTTCCTGATGATCCTCTTCAGTCTCACCGGGAAATCCCGTGATCAGAGTGGTACGCAGTGCGATGTCGGGTATGCGCTTTCTGATATTCTCTATGATATCACACAGCTCATCCTCGGTAGTATGCCGTCCCATACGCTTAAGCACCGCATCAGATGCGTGCTGCACGGGCATGTCGAGATAATGACATACCTTCGGATTGGTTGCCATCTCCTCTATGAGCTCATCATATATCTCCTCGGGATAGCAGTACAGTATCCGGATCCAGTGTATGCCTTCTATCTCAGACAGCTTACGTAAGAGTTCATGAAGAGACTTATGTCCGTACAGATCCGTGCCGTAGAGAGTAGTCTCCTGTGCTACCAGGATCAGCTCGCTCACACCCTCGGCTGCAAGACGCGCCGCCTCACCGGTAAGGTGCTCCATCGGATACGATCTGTAGGGGCCTCTCAGGCTCGGGATGATGCAGTATGTGCAATGCTTGTCACACCCTTCGGCTATCTTCAGATATGCATGATGAGCGATAAGTGACGGGTGGAGTCTGGATCCGCTTATGAACAGCGGTCCGTCGATCGGATCATATACATCGACGGTGCCGGATGAATATACCGCATCCAGTACCTCTTTTATATGACCTATGGATGCGGTACCTAAGAGTGCGTCGACCTCGGGTATCTCTTTTTTGATCTCATTACGATACCGCTCACTGAGGCATCCGGTCACGACGATCGCACTGATGCTTCCCTCATTCTTAAGCTCGGCATACTCCAGGATGGTATCTATGCTCTCCTGCTTTGCATCACCGATAAAACAGCACGAGTTGATGATCACGGTATCAGCCGAATCAATATCATCACTCACACCGTATCCGCCCTCTGTCAGAAGACCGAGCATCACTTCCGAATCGACTCTGTTCTTATCACATCCGAGCGATATGAAATATACATTATGTTCAGGCATATGTTTAATATACGCGGGGAGTTCTTCCCGCACTCTTAAGGAAAGACCTGAATTGCTTTCGCACTCCAGGTCCTTGTCTTAATCTTCGTCGTTTAAGATCTTGATCTTACCGGCGTTCAATTCTTCGATCGCTACCGACAGTGCTTTCTTGCCTTCGCTGTCAACGTAGGCTTCATCACCGTTATTGATCTGTCTGGCTCTCTTGGATGTTGCCATTACGATCGAATATCTGGAGCTTACTACCGGCTCCTCTCCGGGTTCGACATCACTGTTTACCACCTTCATCAGGTCGGTATATGACGGGTGCAGCATAATATATCCTCCTCGTTAATTATATGTACTCCTGTAATTCCTCGTTGATCTTCTTAAGCAGTCCCGAATTGCATGCGGGTTTGTGATGTGATGCTTCTATCAGACCGTGAAGTTCTTCCACACATTTATCCAGATCATCGTTTACCAACAGGTAATCGTATCTGTCTATAAAAGCCGATTCCTCATAGGCTCTGTGCATCCTCTTGTTGATGGTGGCCTCATCCTCGGTGCCCCTCTCCGTGAGTCTGCGCTTAAGCTCATGTGCGCTCGGCGGTGTGACGAATATCAAAATCGCCTCGGGAAACCTGGTCTTGACCTGAATGGCTCCCTGCATCTCGATCTCAAGTATGACATCCTTGCCCTGTGCGAGCATATCATCGACATATTTGCGGGGAGTGCCGTAATAGTTACCTACGAAAGTGGCAAACTCGAGCAGCTCACCGTTGCTTATGGCTTCCTCGAACCGCTCCTTGGATACAAAGAAGTATGACTTGCCTTCCGTCTCTCCTTCACGCGGTTCCCTGGTCGTCATCGATATCGATAACGACAGCTCCGGACTCTCCGATACGATCTTCTTGACTATGGTACCCTTGCCGGCGCCGGAGAAACCCGATACTACGATCAATACTCCCTTTTCAGCCATATACACCTGCCCTATTCGAGATTCTGTATCTGTTCACGTACCTTTTCTATATCGGTCTTGAGTTCGATCGCTCTGTCGGAGACTGCCAGATCGTTAGTCTTGGACAGGATCGTGTTGGCCTCGCGGTTCATCTCCTGGGCTATGAAGTCCAGCTTTCTGCCGACCGCTCCGCCTTTTGCCAGAGTATCTCTGGTAGCTTCGATGTGGCTCTTCAATCTGACAAGTTCCTCATCGACACATATCTTATCCGCATAGAGTGTGACCTCCATGAGGAGTCTTGATTCGTTCACAGTCGCATCACCGAGAAGATCTCGCACCTTCTCCTCCAGCGACTTCTTAAACTCAGCCACGATCTCGGGACTCCTGGTCGTGATGAAGTCCACGTTGCCCAGCATGGATGTGAGCTTGTCCTCCAGATCATGACGGAGGTTCTCACCCTCGGTCGTACGGGCCTCTACGAACTTCTCTGCGGCACCGTCAACGGCCTGCTTTAAGATATTCCATATCTCCTCTTCATCCTGATCGGCTTCCGCCATTGTGAACACCTCAGGACATCTCGAAAGAGTCGATACGCGCACATCATCATCGATACCGAACTCCTGGCTCATCTGACGCATATACTTCAGATACTCTGCAGCCAGTTCGTGGTTGTACTCAACCATCCCCTCTACCTCGGAATGATCTTCCCACGTAACGAACACATCGACCTTACCTCTTTCGATATACTTCTTGAGTTCGGTCCTGATCGCCGAGTCAAACTGTCCCAGTTTCTTCGGCATCTTGATGTTTAAGTCCAGATATCTGTGGTTGACGCTCCGTAATTCAACGGTAACCTTACGTTCACCCGAGTGAAGTTCATACCGGCCGAAACCGGTCATGCTTCTTACCATAAGAAATGTAATCCCCTTCAGAAAATAATTTAAGCAGAAATATCAATAAATGATTATACCAAAACCATGATGTTTAAGCAAACTGTATTGACTTAATATAATACAGTGTTAAAATCAATATCACTATGCTGAAAAGAAGATATATAGGCGACAGAGCCTTCTATAAAACGGTACTCGGAATAGCGGTACCCATAATGATACAGAATGCCATCTCGAACTTTGTCGGACTGCTCGACAACCTGATGATCGGGAGGGTCGGAACCAATGCGCTCTCCGGAGTCGCCATAGCCAACCAGCTCATATTCATCTACTATCTGCTGGTGTTCGGAGCGGCTGCAGGTATAGGTATATTCACAGCACAGTATCATGGAGTAAGAGATACCGATGGTATCAGATATACCTTCCGTATGAAGCTGGTTGCGAACCTCATCATCACCGCCGCCTCGGTAGCCATACTGTTCATATACTCAACGCCGCTGATATCACTGTACTTAAACGGCGAAGGTTCGGCAGCGGATGCGACCGAGACGCTTCACATAGGCATCAGCTATATGAACATCATGCTCGTCGGACTCGTACCCATGGCATGGACCCAGGCTTATGCCAGCACGCTTCGTGAGACAGGTGAGACCCGGGTTCCGATGTTCGCATCGTTCGCTGCAGTATTCATCAACCTGGTCGGCAACTACATCCTGATCTACGGTCATCTCGGCCTCCCCGCGATGGGCGCGTCGGGTGCTGCTCTTGCAACCGTCATCTCCAGGTTCATAGAGCTCGCGATCCTCATGATATACACAGGTACCCATGCGGATAAGCACCCCTTCATACTCGGTGCCTTTAAGAATTTCCGTATACCGGGCAACCTGATAGTCAAGTTCCTGATCAAGTCCATCCCTCTGATGCTCAACGAGGGATTATGGTCGGGCGGCATGGCCGTACTCAATCAGTGCTATTCATTCCGCTCACTTGACGCGGTGGCCGCCATCAATATACAGAGCACACTCTACAACCTGCTGGGTGTCGCTTTCCTGACGATGGGTGATGCAGTGGGCATCCTCGTCGGACAGATACTCGGCACCGGCGATATGGACAAAGCAAAAGACCATGCGCGTAAGCTCACGGCCTTTACGGTATTCTGCGGTCTGATCTTCGGACTGGCCATGATAGGTGTCAGTCCCCTCTTCCCTCAGCTGTATAATACGAGCGGTGAGATCCGTCACATGGCCACACAGTTCATCATGATATCCGGCATCCTGATGCCTCTCAACGCATATTGTCACGCCACGTACTTCATCATACGTGCGGGCGGACGCACGGGCATCACTATGATATTCGACTCATGTTTCGTATGGTGCATCTCGGTACCGGTCGCATTCTTCTTAAGCCGATACACCACTCTCAATGTGGTATCGATGCTCATCATCATACAGAGTCTCGAGCTCATCAAATGTATCATCGGAGGAGTCATGGTCAAGATGGGCATCTGGGCCCGTAATATCATAGCCTGACCTTATCTGCGCACCGAGCCTTGCAGCATCAGTCTTCAACCAGAGTCAGTTCACTTATCCCCGGCGCTATAGCCATCGAATAGTTGGTATAGTAGACAACAAATCCCGGCTTGGCGCCCGCGGGTTTCTTAACCTCGCGGCGCTGCACGTAATCTATCTCGACCTTATCCTGGTCGGCTCCCTTGCAATAATATGCCGCCGCTGCCGCTGCCAGCTCAAATACATGATCGGGTACTTCACGGCCTTCGGTCCGAAGTATCACGTGTGAACCCGGTATCTTCTTGGAGTGGAACCACCAGTCCGATCCGTTGGCAAGTTTGAAGGTCAGCTCATCATTCTGGAGATTATTCTTTCCCACATATATGTGGAACCCGTCGGCTGTCACATAGTGAAAGGGCTTACTGAGTATCCTTACCTTCTTCGATGTATTCTTACGTCTGATCAGCCCGCTCTCTATGAGTTCCTCCCTGATCTGGATAAGATCATCCTCACTGCCTGCTATATCGAGTGCGGTAAGCACACTCTCCAAGTGCTCGATCTCCATTGACACCTCCACGGTCAGAGTGGAAAGCGCCTCGTATGTCCTCTTCAGCTTGTTATATCTGTCGTAGTACTTCTGAGCATTCTGAGATGAGGTAAGTGTTTCATCAAGGGGTATCGTCTCATCCTCACCGGTATAGTAGTTCAGGATCGTGATGGACTTATCTCCCGGGCGGGCACTGTAGCCGTATGCGTTTAGCAGTTCGCCCCACACCTTATACTTATCCCTTTTCTCCGTATCCTTCATCTGCTTGATCTGCAGATCGTATTTCTTGACATTGCGCTCGAGAGCGGTTGTCACTATATGACGCAGGTCCGATGATCTCTGGCGGATGTTCACATATGCGTTTCTGGCTGCATAGTAATCCTGCAGGAGACGGCTGATCGAATCAAACTGTCTGCTCTCGCAATCCTCATATGAAGTCAGATGAAGAGCGGCATACTCCGAAGGCACTCCGTGATCGTATATGATCTCCGGAGCAAAATCGCCTGAAGACACCGCTACTGCCATGGCGGAGATTGAGTTATGTAAACCATTGATCTGATCCGCTTCCAGAAGATTGCATCCCATATCGGCATCCAGTCCCGATGCATGACACAGCTCCTGTGCATACTGCGGGCTGATACCTGTCAGTGTCGAATACAGGGCCTTATACAGCGGCATGGCACGGGATGACATCAGCTCTTCCAGCTCTTCGGATGTGAGCGTGAGCGGATCCGACTTCTCTACCGTCTCGGGCAGAAAGTAATCCCTGCCGGGCAGCACCTCACGTACCGAGCTGACCGTTCCCGGGATATGCTTGATCGAGTCGATGATCATATCCTTCTCATCGGTAAAGATGATATTACTGTGCTTACCCATGATCTCCACGATCAGACGCTTGCGCTTAAGGTCTCCCATCTCATCGCGGTGTTCCATCTCGATGTGAATGACTCTCTCGAGACCGGGCTGCGTAACGGAGATGATGCGCGCACCGCTTAAATGCTTCCTGAGCAGCATAGTAAAAGCCGGCGCGTTAGCCGGCGACGGTTTGTTCATATCGGTCAGATACATGAGCGGCAGTGTGGCCGATGCGCTGATCAGCAGACGCTCCTGTCCAGAATCCGTCTTGACCGTCAGCAGCAGTTCATCCGTCTCGGGCTGCGATATCTTACTGATACGACCGTCCTTCAATATGGAATTAAGCTCGTGGCGAAGAGCCGCCACAGTGATACCGTCAAATGCCATATCAATCCTTATCATCCCTGTCCGGCTTACGCGCCGAACGGGCTCTGTCTATACGCTGTATGAACTTAAAAGCAGGATTATCGGTCACAAGATGGAGTTTCTTAAGCCATCCGTATATGACCTCTCCCCGCGCCGAAGACGTCATCTCCTCCTCGCTGATAGCACCGGACTGAACGACAGTGATCATATAGAACACCACTGCTACAGCCATTGCAACAAAAACGCTTATATAGTTATTCCTGCTGAAGCGGAATATGAGATTATACACAAGCCTCGCAAGTCCGCCCATGAACAGCGAGCATATCGCGGGCAAAAGATAAGTGTCCACGCTCTCCTGCTGGTACTTCATGGTCTTTCGCAGGGACATTCCGTTTAATATGCATACCAGAAGTGCAAATACAATATCGGCTATGACTATGGCATAGATGCCCATGGATGTCTTAAGAAGCAGTATCCACAGTACAGCTGACTGGGCTATGAGTGCGACAGCGGCATGAGTAACGGGCTTATGCACCTGACCGATGCTCTGCAGCACACCGTTGGTGATGGTCGATATACAGTAGAACACAACGGTGATCGACAATGCCATCAGCAGACGGCTGGCCATCACCAGTGACGACCTCTGAGGGAACAGCAGGCTCACTATCGGTCTTGCGAGAAAAAGGAATCCGAACACGCAGGGGATCGCCACCAGCATGGTGACCTTGATAGCGCGTCCTACCTTGCGGCGTGCATCCTTATAATCCTTCAGCGCCCACGCTCCGGCCACAGTCGGGATGATCGCACTCGACATCGCGCTGGCCAGTGCCACGGGGACATTTCGAAGCACCACTGCCTTACCCGAGTAGATGCCGTACTGCATCGAGACCTGTGACTGCGAGAGTCCGGTGAGCATGGTCTTGGCATATATGGTCTGGTTGATCGCCGTTGAGCAGTTATATATGAACGTGCTTAAGATAAAAGGAGTAACGATCAGCAGGATATCCTTTGCTATATCGCCGTATGGTTCTATCTCCGTTGTCTTATCGGCCTCATATCTGGCCATGATCTTACGTCTGTTATACAGATATACACCGCTCACAAACAGCAGTGCGATGAGAACTCCGCAGCCGGTACCCATGGCTGAACCCGAAGCACCTCTTACTGCCTTGGTCGTCTCATCGATATCTATGCCTCCCGCCATACGTATGAACAGGAGCGCCGCACCTATGCTGACTCCGGCGTTAATGATCTGCTCGAGTATCTGAGATATCGATGTCGGCACCATGGAACGGTGTGCCTGGAAGAATCCGCGGAACACTCCGAGAAATCCCGACAGCAGTATCGTCGGAGCAAATATCCTAAGGACGGGGATCGCATTATCCACTACCAACATGCCTGCTGCGACATAGGCAAACGTGGCTGCGATACCGCCGACTATGGTCACATACACCAGCGCACATCTGAATATACGCTGGGCATTCCGATATTCCCTGAGCGCCAGTCTCTGTGACATGATCTTGGAGATAGCGGACGGGATCGAGTATGAACTTATCAGCAGGATATTCGTATAGATATTATACGCAAAAGAATAATAACCGTTGCCCTCGTCACCGATGACAGCCGTCAGCGGTGCCCTGTACAGAAGACCGATTATACGCACAACGATACCGGCTATCGCCAGTATCCCCGCCTGCATTATGAAGTTGCTTCTGTACTCTGAGGAATTACGTTTCATTAACTCCCCGTGATCCTTCGAATTTAGCACGCATAGTCGGATTGTCTTTGGTCAGTTTCTTGACGGTCACATCCTCTACCTTGTTGGTGGCGATGCGAAGCTGCTTATCGGATCCCAGCAGTTCGGCCTTGACCTTCTCAAGATGCTGTATGGTCTTATCTATCTCATCGATGGCCTTGTCGAAGTGTGAATGAGCCAGGTCATAATTCCTGGAGAAATCATTCTTGAACTTCATCAGGCTGTCTTCAAAGTTCGATATGTCGATATCCTGGTTACGCACCTGTGCAAGCTCCTGCTTGTACTCCAATGCGTTCAGCGCTGCATTACGCAGCAGTGTGATAATGGGAATAAAGCACTGCGGACGTACAACATACATCTTGTCATACTTATACGATACATCCACGATCCCGCCGTTATACAGATCACTGTCTGCCTCCAGCAGCGACACAAGTACGGCATACTCACACTTCTTCTCTCTCCTGTCCTTGTCGAGCTCCTTGAAGAAGTCCTCGTTCTTATGCTTGGTAGCCGTCTCATCCATCTCATTCTTCATCTCGAACATGATGGATATGATCTCTACACCGTTCTCATCCGTCTCGCGGAATATGAAGTCGCCCTTAGACCCCGATCCCGCATCATTATCCTTTTCAAAATAAGCATCCGGAAAAGCAGTCATACGGATACGGTTAAACTCGTTCTCGCAATGCTGCTCGAGACTCTCGCCGACCATCTTGGTAGACATGCGGGTCTTCATGTCCTTATAGTATCCGATGAGTTCATCCTTCTGCTGAAGCTCGAGCCTGGCCTTCTCGCGTTCCTGAGTAAGAGCCTGCTCCAGATCATGTTTTTCTCTGTTGAGAACATCCTCGGACTTGCGCTTGGCATCCTCGATCTTCTGTGTGGCCTCCAGGACTGCGATACGCTGCTTATCCGCGCTGCCCTCGAGCTGAGACTTGAGATCACGTATCTGCCCCTCGGTCGATGCGAGTTTATCCTTAAGTTCCTCTATCTGAGAATCGTATTCCTGTTTGGTCTTAAGCCGGACATCGTTCTCACATGCATTTAGTTCAAGGGCATGCTCTTTCGTCAGATGCTCCTTCATCTCCGAGAGTCGTCTGCTTATATCCTTATCGAACTCACTGTCCCTGATCTGAGATACGATGGACGCCAGTTCGGTATCATCTACGGTAAATACGGTTCCGCAATGCGGGCACTTCAGTTCCGACATGTCACTGCATCCTCACGATCAGATATGCATGGGACGGTTCGGAAGTATCACTTCGGCAAGCCGCCATATCTTGACTTCATTACCTTCCATACGGATCAGGCCCTTGTCTATGCCCTCCTGCAGTCCGATCTCTCCCCTGGCAAGAGCGACCACCGTATCGGCCGACAGAGTGAGAAGTCCGTCCCTGTCATAGTAATCATATGGTTCTACGCAGACCGCTCTCTCCGCAACCTCTATATAGAAACTGCCGGCACCCTCACCGGTCACATTCACCTGTACGGCTATGTGCTCGAATATATGTCTTGCGTCCGCATTTTCATATGCTTCGCGCGCTATGTATACCACATCTTCGTATGTCATTTCCGTCCTCACCTCGCGCAGACATAATCTCACTTATACATATCATACCACATATCGCACAAGTTCACATAAAAGAACAGAAGCCCCCCATCCAACAATCGGTGGAAAGCCTCTGTCTTTGTGTGTAAGCATAAACACAAATGGAGCATATGGGACTTGAACCCACGACCTCCACACTGCCAGTGTGGCGCGCTCCCAACTGCGCTAATGCCCCTTGAAAGAACGCCTGTTTATAAGCGTTCTCCTGACTCTATGATAAAACAAACATTGCCGCATGGCAACAATCCCGATGCCCTTACTTCTCGTCTTCTGAGATTGTGATTATGTCCGTCAGATAATAATGGAAAAGAGGATACGACGTATTCGCATTCTCGATATATCCGTTGCTCAGATCATACTTATCGGACGGATCATTGGGATTGATACCGATGAAGTTGCCTTTGAACACAAAGTCGTTATATCCGCGATTAAACAAATCGATGGAATTGTTCATTGCCCTCTGCGTACCGGGTGCGGCAACCTGAAGGTTCAGGTCATCCATCTCAACCCAGCCGTTCTCAAATCCGGCGGATATGTCATGACCGTGTATATGTCCGCCCATGTTGGACTCTATGGACTTATTCTTCATGACGGCATCAACCGCTGCCAGTACATAAGGTGCCCAGTCTATCCTTGCGGTGACCAGAGACGAACCCGGAGCAACCTCCGACATGCTCTGATTATAACCCACGAAGTATACAGGCGACTTCTCGGATGCTTCCTCACAGGCTATAGCGGGGCCTATGGTATCAGTATGCTGCGACAGTACGACACACCCTTCCTCTATAAGCTTCTGTGCGGCTTCCTTCTCAAGAGAATAGCTGCTCCAAGTCTGTGTATATCTGACACGCATCACGGCAGTCGGAACTACTGAGCGCACGCCCAGCACAAAAGCCGTATAGCCCGAGATGACTTCGGATGTCGGAAAAGCGGCAACAAATCCGACCACGGCCTGATCTTTGGTAATGATTCCCTGCTCGATCATCTCCCTGATCTTCATACCTGCTGCGATACCGCTCACATATCTGCCCTGATATGCTTCGCCCTTGAACGTATGATAGTTCTCGGGAACTGTCTGATCACTCATATCCATGTATGATGTCTGGCAGAACTCTATATCCGGGTATTCCGGTGCCAGTTCTCTTACCAGTTCGCTGTAGCCGTTAAAGAATATGATGTCGCAACCGCCGTCGGCAAGTTCCCTGATCGGCTCCTCCATCTCATCATCCAGAACGTTGCTGCAGGTCAGGATGTCCGCCTTGTCTCCGTATGTCTTCTCCACCGCATCCTTTGCAAGCGAGAAGTTATATGTATAGGGAGTACTCTCGTCGTTATCGTATACGAAACCCACTGTGATATGATCTTTTCCGCCGGTGATATTGAGCAGTCTGAACAGGCATGCAAGCAAAGCCAGTATAGCCAGACATGTCACAACCGTTAATGCATATACCCGCTTCATCCCTCTGTTCCTTTCCCGTCTGCGGACTCACCCGCTCCGTCGGAAGCCATCTCTGCGGCCTGGATCTTCTTATCCTCCTCCACACGTCTGGCGAGCTCTTCCTGCTGTTCCTGATCGGCCTGATCTATCTCGGCACGTTTCTGGGCATACAGTTTCTCAAGATTGATCACATCCTTATCGATCAGACGCATAAACGCATCCAGAACATCAGGATCGAACTGTGTGCCACGACCGCGCTGCATCTCTGTTATGACATAATCGGTATCCATGAAGTTACGATACACACGATTCGATGTCATCGCGTCGAATGCGTCTGCCACACTTATGATACGGCCGATAAGAGGTATCTCCTCTCCTTTGAGTCCATCGGGATAACCACGACCGTCATAGCGCTCATGATGGAATCTGGCGCCCTCCTCAACATGTTCCACCAGTGTGAAGTCCTTCAGGATCTCCGCACCTCTGGTAACATGCGATTTCATCTGTTCATACTCTTCGTCAGTCAGTCTGCCGACCTTATTGAGTACGTGGTCCGGCACGCCTATCTTACCGATATCATGCAGCTGTGCCGCCTTCTTCAGGTTGGATATCTCCTTGTTCATACGCCACCAGGGATAGCATCCCATCTCCTCGGCGATCATGGCTGAATACTCCGCCACTCGCGTGGAGTGCTGATGTGTACGAACGTCCTTGGCATCGACTGCCTTTGCGATAGCCATTACCGTTTCATTAGCCATCTTCAGTTTGATCTGCTGCTGGTTGAGCTGTCTCTGTACCACGAGCCAGGTGAACCAGATGATGATCGCAGCCAGAAGCAGGAGCATATAAATATGGAATCCCGGCTGTTCATAGATCTCACCTTCCTTGATGATCTCGAACTTGCGCTCCTCCAGCACACGCTCTCCCGCACTGTCAAATATGGCCAGGTGGAAAGTGTAATCTCCGGCTGGAAGATTGGTATAGATGATGTTACCCAGGCTGTTCTGGGGAACTATGGTCCATTGATTGTCATAGCCCTCCAGATAGTATCCGGCATTCGGCTCCTGTATGGTATAGTTGAGGATCTCCGGTGAGAGTTCAACTCGCTCCACGCCCTGACCTATCTCGATGGGTCCCGTACGGTCCAGCGGCTGTAAAACACCATCCAGACGTACATCGGCCATCTGCATACGATATGAACGCACATCGCTGTTATACTTATCTACATCAATGATATATACGCCGGTATCACACGGAAGGTACAGATCCCCCTTGCCGTCATACCAGTTCCACGAATTCGCTGTCAGTGACGTACCCAGTCCTCTTCGAGCATCAAGAAGCTCCCAGGCGATATCTCCGCCGGCAACAAGTTCATCACGTTCAACTACGTATATACCCGCACTGGACATGACGAACAGTGTATCTTCATCCTTGACCCAGATATCATAGTTGTTGAAGTAGGGGAATTGCTCCAGTACTCTGATAGATCCGTCGGTATCCAGATAGCATAAGCTGTTACTGGTTACGATGAATACGGCCTCGGATTTGGGATCCTTGACCGTACGCAGGATGACACCGCTGCTCAAACCGTCATCACGGGTCAGC
>Ga0129306_1002928_pt1 | contig 13965 bp, 13 predicted proteins | sample P827metagenome_FD_94438 | JGI IMG/M metagenome (GOLD analysis project Ga0129306, IMG submission 94438) | Capybara group fecal microbial communities from Wisconsin, USA - P827 metagenome | ecosystem: Host-associated > Mammals > Digestive system > Large intestine > Fecal | place: USA: Wisconsin...
AAGACCCCTTGAAGACTACAAGGTTGATAGGCACTGGGTGTAAGCATGGCAACATGTTTAGCTGAGGTGTACTAATAGGTCGTGAGCTTTTCCTAATTTTAGGTGAGATACGTATAAGATATACACTGTGTGAAGTTTTGAAGGTACAATTAATGTACTTTGTTAACCTTGGCGCCTTGGTTGCAAGCAACCAAGCAAGTATGTGCTAAAGCACATCCTTGATTTTGCGTCGCTACGCTAGCAAAATGCGTGGAGCCAAGCTCCACTCACATTTGTTTCACAAATGTGATCAATCCTCGATAGCTCAATGGTAGAGCATTCGGCTGTTAACCGAAGGGTTGTTGGTTCGAGCCCAACTCGGGGAGCTTTATCTGGCCCGGTGGTCAAGAGGTTAAGACATCGCCCTTTCACGGCGGTAACACGGGTTCAATTCCCGTCCGGGTCACTATAATATAATATTCAATGTTTCTGTTGGAGCAGAGATATTGACAAGGACGCTTAGCTCAGCTGGTTAGAGCATCCGGCTCATAACCGGACGGTCCTGGGTTCGAGTCCCCGAGCGTCCACTTCCCTCGATTGATAAATCGAGGGTTTTTGTTTATAATGGGACTAGTTTTTGTTTTGGGGAGGTTACATGATTACACAGATTCTCGATAAGATAGATAGCATAATGTATTATCCAATACTTATTATCGTTATGTCTATCGCTGGTATTTATTTTACAGTTTTGACAAAGGGTGTTCAGATCCGTCTGTTTCCTGAATCTATTAGACTTTTAAAGGAACCACCTGAAGACAAAAAGAATGTATCTTCACTTCAGGCTATGCTGGTTTCTACAGCATCCCGTGTTGGTACTGGAAATATAGTTGGAGTATCAACTGCAATCTGTATGGGTGGGCCAGGAGCCTGCTTTTGGATGTGGGTGATGTGTATTATCGGCGCATCTTCAGCGTTTATTGAGAGTACACTTGCTCAGATTTATAAGAGAAAGAATAAAGATGGCGAGTGCTATGGTGGACCTGCTTATTATATTGAGAGGGCATTGCACGCACCTATACTTGCAGGTGTTTTCTGTGTATTTCTTATAGCAACTTATGCTGTAGGTTTTAATCTTCTTTGTTCATATAATCTGCAGTCTACATTCGCAGCTTATTCATTTTATAATGAGAAGATCACACCGATAATAATTGGTGGCATTCTTGCAGTTCTCACAGGTTACTGTCTCCTGGGCGGTGGAAAGAGAATCGTAAAGTTTACCAGTGTAATAGTTCCAGTTATGGGCGTTGCATATGTTCTCATATCACTGATTGTAATTTTCTGTAATATCACCAGTATTCCACATATGTTCAAGATTATCTTTGAGGATGCATTTGACTTTAAAGCAATATTTGGTGGTATGGCTGGATCTTGTATGATTTATGGTATAAAGAGAGGTCTTTATTCTAATGAGGCCGGTGTTGGTTCGGCGCCAAATGCCTCCGCATCCGCTAAGGTTTCTCATCCAGCTAAGCAGGGGCTTGTGCAGACTCTTTCAGTTTATATTGATACAATTCTTCTCTGTACAGCTACAGCACTTATGTGTCTCTCCACTGGAGTAGAGAGAAGTGAAGCAGTATCAGGAGCGCCTTATGTACAGAATGCAATCGCATCGGTATTTGGAAAAATTGGTCCTACGTTTATTACTGTAGCTATGATACTTTTTGCATTTACAACCTTGCTCGGAAATCTGTACTATGTTGATAATGCACTCATTTTCCTGAATCATAAGAAGCAGCCTTCTAAACTCTTTATGAGATGTTTCCATATCTGTTGTGCGGTTATCGTACTTTTGGGAGCAATGATTCCAATGAATGCAGCATGGGCAGCAGCAGATATAACAATGGGTGGTATGACTCTTATAAATCTCCCATCATGTATGCTTCTTGGAAAGATAGCAATAGATACACTTAAGGATTATGAGAAGCAGAAAAAAGAAGGAAAGAAGCCAGTATTCAAGGCTTCCGATATAGGAATTAATACCGAGGAACTGGATTTCTGGAAGTAAATTAATTCATTTAATAGAAGATTTGGTATACGAATAAAAGGCAATCTTACTAAGTTAAGGTTGTCTTTTTTATGTTCATTAAAATAGGTTTGTGAAAAGAGAATTTGAAAATAATAAAAAATAGGGTTGACAAAAAGCTTAATTAAGTATAATATGTTCACCATCTAATAAATAGTAAAAGTCGTGAACAAAACAGAAAAGAAAAATGATGAACAAATCTGATTCGAAAAGACAATTTAATCTGAAACTAATTCCAAAGGTTCTTTTCTTCACGCTTCCAGCAATGATACCTATGACTGTTTTCTGGATCTATCCAATCATAAAAGGTGGCTGGCTGAGTTTTACAGACTGGGATTATATGACTCCGGATTATAACTATGTAGGTTTTCAAAATTACTCGAGCGTATTAACAAGCAGCAGCTTTTGGGACGCATTTAAAAATACATGCCTATTTGCTATCGGAACTATAATACCAACTTTGATAATCGGTTTGTTCATAGCATTGCTTCTAGGAGAGGAGATGAAAGGAAAAGCCATTTATAGATTTTTGGTCTTCTCACCTTGGATAACTCCAACGGTTGCTATTTCAATAGTATGGAGCTGGATATTCCAACAAAAAGGCGGTCTTGCAAATGAGATATTAAATATTCTTGGACTTCCTGAGCTCGGTTGGATAAACAGTAGCGACACCGCACTCCTGTCTGTGATCATAGTTACGGTGTGGAAAACAATCGGATACAGCGCAATCTTTTATCTGACAGCTATAGATAAAATCCCAAAAGACAGATACGAGGCTGCTTCACTTGATGGGGCAGGATTCTGGCAGAAACTGATATACATTACACTTCCTGGTGTTTCGCCTACAACATTTTTCCTCTGTATCATCACAATGGTAGATGCGCTTAAAGCTTACGATCAGATACAGATACTTACACAAGGCGGTCCTGCAGGAAGCACAAGGACGCTGACATATCTCTTTTATCAACTGGGATTTGAACAGTTCAAGATGGGGCAGGCATCAGCGGTTGCGATAGTGATTGTCGTACTAACAGTTGCACTTTCATATACACAGTTCAGACTATCAAAAAAATGGGTGAATTATTAAATGAAGAAGAAACTGCTTAATAGTTTAAAACATATAATCCTGTGTGCTGTATGCATCGTGATGATATTTCCACTATTCTGGATGGTGATGGGAAGCCTTAAAACGAGTAAAGAAGCGATGGACCCAACAATGATCTTTCCGGACATAATACATCTGGAAAATGTAATCGAAGTCGTTAAGTATTCACCTCTGATGAAATATGTGGGTAACAGCTTGCTTGTAGCGCTTGCAGCAACAGCTATTCAAATAGTTACAGGCGCAATGCTGGCATATGCATTTTCCTTTATTAAGTTTAGGGGAAGGAACATATTGTTTGGAATAGTGATGGCAACTTATATGCTGCCTTCATGTGCAACTTACATTCCTGCATATGTAACACTCGCCAAGATGGGACTACTAAATACACGAATGGGACTTATCATTTCCCAGTGTGTGAGTATATTTGGAATATTCCTTCTGAGGACTGCATTTCTCCAGGTTCCGGAGGAACTGATAGAAGCAGCGAAATTGGATGGTGCAAATGATTGGAACATTCTTTGGAAGATAGTTATGCCAGTTACAAGAGCATCATTTGTGACATTTGGTCTTATGAGTTTCATCTCACTTTATAACAATTATATGTGGCCATCTCTTATTACAAAGGACAGTGACCAGTATCTGGTTGCTCAGGGCTTAAGAAGCTTCTTTATAGATGATGGTGCATTTGGAACCGATTGGGCAAAGGTCATGGCAGGAAGCACAATCATTGTTGTTCCACTTCTGATACTTTTTGCATTTACGCAGAAGTGGTTTATTTCCGGGCTGTCAGGAGACAGCGGAGTAAAAGGATAAACTCTCCATCCGGAGTTTTTCATAGAAGGTTAAATATATATAGACTCTTACAGAGTCAGATCAAAAGATCGAGAAAGGAAGAATCATGAGTAAATTAAACAAGACACTAGTAAAAAGATTTTTCGCAGGCGCTTTGAGCATAGCAATGTTGGTTGGTGCGCTTACAGGATGTGGAGTTAGCACTTCATCAAATGGCAGCGACGTAAAGGCTGAACAGACAGAGGCAACAACACAGGATGAAAGCACAAATACAGATGCAGCAACAGTAGCATCTGCAGAAGGAAAGACTGAAATTGAATTCTGGTATTCAGGTGGTAAGACAGCAGTTGGTGTTGTTCAGGGAATAATTGATGACTTTAATGCATCACAAGATAATTACTATGTTACAGCAGTAACACAGGGTGATTATGACGAAACATATCAGAAGCTTCAGGCTGGTATAGCTGGAGATGTAGCACCTGATGTAGCTCTCCTGGAAGTTGAGGCAGCAAGAAATCTTTCAGATAAGGATTTACTTACAGATCTTCAGAGTTATATAGATGCTGATTCTGATTTTGATAGAGATGATTATCTTGATGTTTATTTTGATCAGGGAACAGATGGCAATAAGGTATATGCATTCCCTGCTTATGGATCAACTCAGGTTATGTACTATAACAGAGAGGTGTTTGAAAAGGCTGGTGTTACACCAGATGACATTGCAACATGGCAGGACCTTGCTGATGTTTCTAAGAAGATTAAGGACGAAGGCATAGCAACATATGGCTGGGAGCCAATGTGGGATGAGGATAACCTTATTGATATGTCATTCTCTAACGGCGCAAAGCTTATTAGTGATGATGGAAAGACAGTTCTTATAAACTCAGATGAGTGGGTTGAAGTATGGGAGAGCATCCGTACATGGATTCATGATGATGAAATTATGGCAGTACATTCTGGCGGTCAGGGTTGGGAGTACTGGTATGACACAATGGATGATGCAGTTGATGGAACAGCTGGTGGATACACAGGATCAAGTGGAGATCAGGCAGACCTTGATTTCTCAGTAGTAGGCGCTATGGAGCAGCCAGCATGGGATGATGACAGCGAATCAGCTCCAACAGCAAGAGCTAAACAGCTTGTATCAGTAGCTAATTCTTCAGATGAAGAAAAGCAGGGTGCATTTGAATTCATTAAGTTCTTCACTAATCCAGAGAACCAGGCTAAGTGGTCTCTTGAAACTGGATATGTTTCAGTTAGAGCATCAAGTCAGGAAGATGCAGACTACAAGGCATACTCAGAAGAGCATCCAGAAATTCTTGTTCCACTTACACAGTCACAGCATGCATCTATAAGACCAATTGACCCAACTGGTGGTGAGATCTATGATGCACTTAGTGTAGCTGCAGATAAGGTTGAGCTTGAAGGTGTTTCTGCTAAGGAGGCTCTTGATGAGGCTGCTGAAACAGCACAGGCTGCACTTGATAAAGTGAATGAATAAAAGGGACAGGGTGTACTAAAGACATAATAAAAATATGTTGCACAAAAGGTCTAAAAATTATATAATAAACGAGCTGGTCATTTAGGCTAGCTCGTTTTTTGGCCCAGTGGCTCAGTTGGTTAGAGCGCCGCCCTGTCACGGCGGAGGTCACGAGTTCGAGTCTCGTCTGGGTCGATATAGTTTCAAGGAGGGGCCCGCGCGAAGCGTGGGATCTTTTCTTAGAAATTTGCCGGCGTGGCGGAATTGGCAGACGCCCGGGACTTAAAATCCCGTGGGTAGTAATACCCGTACCGGTTCGACCCCGGTCGCCGGCACTACCACAATGTAAAGGGAAAGCTTATAAATATAGGCTTTCCCTTTTATTAAATTATTGGATTATTGTTTGCAGTCTGTTTGCAGATTTATTAAGAATGTTTCTTACTTCTTCATCTGCTTCTTCATTATCCACTACAGATTGTATATAGTGTAGGGTTGTTTCAAGTTTTGAATGACCAAGCAATCTTTTAATATTTGTCACCTTAGCTCCATCGTTATAAAGCTTAGATGCATAATAAAACCGAATTTTATGACTTGATTTAGAATTTATACCTACGTCTTCACAGTATTTTTTAAGATGTTCGTTGAATGTGTCTTTGTATAACCGTTTATTATTTTTTGCAAATAGATATTGTGAATCAGAATTTAACTCATATATTTTCATTATTATACTTATAGAATCATCAACTAAAGGCATATGTCTATATCCATGCTTGGTTCTTCCTTTTAGAAAGTCAACATTTCTATATGTTCTTGGAGAAAAATTTAATTCTGAATCCATTTCATAATATGTTTGCATTTGTTCATGTATGTGTACTACTCTATTCTTAAAGTCAATTAATTCTTTTCTTATTGCCAGTAGTTCTCCGATACGTACCCCAAGATAGAAATTTAAAACTATAGCTAATCCATATATGTCATCATTATGGTTAGTTAGTATATGATTAATGAGTTTATCTCGATCATTAATTGTAAAATAATCTTGATTATCTCTATTCACTGGCTTTATATCAAAATCTCTGGCTTTTATATCTGTTAAGGGATTCACTGAAATATAATTCTGTCTTATAGAATACCTAATAAGTCTATTTAATAAACCTCTTACATTGTTAAACATAGTACATGTCCATTTACCACCATATGTTTTCTCACTAAAAAAGTAAGCAAAATCATTAGGAGACAACTTTATAATAGGTTTAGATGCTAAATCACTATCTTTTATATGGTTTATCCACATAGATTTGTATTCTTTAAGTGTTTTAGGGGATAACTTCTTTTCCTTGGTTATAGAGTTTTCATAGTTCATAAAATCAGGAAAAATATCGTTTATTGTTAATGTTTTAGTACTATCAACATATAAAGCTTCTCTTATTTTCTCCCATACTTCCTCTTTGGTTTTCCCATAATATGATTTTCTGTTGATTGTAATATATAGTCTTCCATCATCCTTTCTTTGCTTAAATTTAGTATACTCTTGTTGTATCTCTTTTAGTTCCTTTGTTCTCATATATTCTTTTTGGAACTCCGACAAATCGATTTTACCGCTTTCTAAACGATTATACAAATCTAAAAATGTTAAATTACTATTCATTTTGATACCTCTTTCGAGGTAGCGCTACCTGCCTTTTCTTATTATTATTTTCTCGAGATGAGATAATCATATCATTTTCGTCTGGCACCTCGATTTTTCAGAAATCGAAAAATTGGCATGCGTTACACGAAGTTGCAAGTTTCCAAAATATGTCCATATTTTGATGCAGGAGTACCTGAAACCCTTGATTTTATTGTGTTTTTGAGAAAACTAAGCACAAACTACATATTAGAAATAGTAAGAAAATAATAATAAAGCACATGAGGAGAATCTGAAATGAACAAGAAAGCAGCCGCCGAAAGAAAAACTCATAGAATTAATTGTCAGTTAAATGATCGGGATTATGTGGAGTTTAAATCAAGACTGGCCAAGACTAATATGACTCAGCAGGACTATATTTATAAAGCCGTTATGAATGGAAGGATACTGAGCACAGATGGATTGAAAGAACTGTTGCCCCAGATTTCCAGGATAGGTGGCAATATTAATCAGATAGCGTACAGGCTGAACACAGGAGAAACTCCTAATAAGAATATAGAAGATTCTATTTTACTGATTCAGCTTGGTTTGGAGGACACATGGCAATTATTAAAGCAATCACTTCACGAGCTAAACTCTCCACAGTAATCAATTACATATCCAAGAATGAAAAGACTAAGGCATCCCTAATGAGGGGGATAGGTTGCTCTCCAAGTACTGCACTAAGCGAAATGGAGTTGACAAAAAGCATATATGACAAAACTGACGGAAGGCAATATTTTCACTTCATCTATTCCTATTCACCAAGAGAGAGTAATCTCATATCTCCTGAACATATTCTTGATAATGCAGAAGAACTAATTAATAGGATGAAACAATTTGATGGTTATCAAAGCCTAATAGCAGTTCATACTGATACTGATCATACTCACGCACATATAGTGATAAATTCTGTTAATTCCGAAACAGGAAAAAAACTTGCTTTTTCCAAAGAAGACTTGGCTAGCATGAAGGTTATGTGTAATAAGATATCGAATGAACAAGGGTTAAGTGTGCCAGAGAAGTCTCGCGAAGTAGTTTCTTGGAATAAATACAAATATGGAAGGCTTAAGACTGACTCCTCATGGCTCTACGAAATGGCCTATGCTATCACTGATATAAGAAATAGAAGTATTTCCAGAGAAGACTTTATAAATAAGCTAAATGAGAAATATAGAATTAATACTCTATGGAAGGATGGTTATAAATATATCACTTTTATAGATTCCTCCGGAAATAGAGCGAGAAGTGGAAGGCTTTCAACCACATTTAAAATAGATATTAGTGCGGAGGGTTTAGAACATGACTTTCAACGAAATGTATATCAGGACTCTAGCTCGGAAGATATCCGACGAAGAGCTCTCGCACAACTCAGATATGGATATCATAGAGAAGCAGTCCGATCTAATAGGAACACTCTTCATAGAACTAGAAATGAAGAATCAGGAATTGTCAGATATAAAGGAAATGTCACAGAAGAGGGAAATAGAGCTTCTCAAAAAATTACAGGAGTTGCAGAACCAACACCAGAACTGACAAGCGATATAACGAATGCAGTTGTTTCCTTATCAGCTAAAGCTTTTGATGTTAACACTAATAATAGTGATGTTAATGAAGAATCAATTGAAACTGCGTTAAAACTAATTCCTGGTAGGAATGGAAAGCTTAAGATATAAAAAGAGAGGTTTATAACAATGAAGTGGAAAGAATATATATTTTATAGTGGACTATGGATATTTCCTATTATGCTGGCACTTGTGTTTTATATCGTTAAAATGGATATATTTAATTGGTACCCATCCAAAATAAATGATTATCTGATGCTAATCTTATTTTCTTTAACCCCTTCTATCATATTGTATATAGGTAACTTAAAAAAGAAAATGAATGGGCAAAAAGACTTTAGTTTTAATAAGGTAGTCAGATTTTCTAATACTGATTCATACACCCCATCCAAAAATAGGGCTATGTACCCTCCTATTCCTAACGAACATCTATCACCTTATCTATCAGACGATATTATGTTAGGGGTGTATGAAGGTAATATCGTTACTGTTCCCCATGATGAGCACCATACCTATCATATGCTGATGTGTGGTGCTCCGGGAACCGGTAAATCAACCCAGATAATATCTAACTGCATTCAAAATTTCAATATTACCATAGACCACCCTGAACCACCTTATCAATTTATATGCGTAGATATCAAACAGGAAATTGGAAATCTGTCTGTGAATAATTTGAAAGACTCAGAATATGCTGTTGTTTTTAATCCTGCTATCAGAAATTATGGATGGGATGTTTACGATTGCTTATCCTTCGATAATCTTGGCAGGAAACCTACACAGGATGAAATCTTAGAATGTATGACTGTTATTGCAGATGCATTGATAGTGAACTATAACGAAAAGAACAAATATTTTACTGAATCAGCAAAGGACTTACTTAAGGGATGCTTGATTCATGATTATATGAATGGTGTTGGCTTTATCGATACGATAATAGCACTAACTGAAAACAGTATTTTTAATAAAATATCAGAATATGTTGAAGATTCTCCTCCTGGATCTCTTACCCGAAAGTTCCTTGCAAATATGGCAGGTGATGCAACAGAAGCACAGCAGAATATCATTAGTACAGTAAGACTTGCAATCCAAATCTTCAGTACAAGTAATAATCTTATCTATAATCTGCGTGACAATCCAAATAAATTACAAATCTCTAAGCTACTTAAGACAGGCCAATCATTATTCTTATCCATAGAAGAAAAAGATTTATCCATGTATTCTGGGTTATTTAGACTTATTATCGCACAAACTCTTAAGGCAATTGAGCGCCGTGACATCAGAGAAGGTAAACCAACTATCCTTCTCATTGATGAAGCTTATCGTATAGGTAAAATTTCTGATTTATCTAATAGTCTGGCCACACTTAGAAGTAGAAAATGTAGTATCTGGTTAATAGTTCAGAGTATTTCGCAGCTAGAAGAACTGTATGGAAAAGAAGCTGCCAGAAGTATTATAGACAATTGCCGAATCAAATGTATTCTTAGTTGTTCTGATCCTGACTCAGCAAAAATGATATCTGCTTGGACTGGTGAATACATAGAGGAAAAAAACTCCTATAAGAAAGGTGGATTGTCAGGAACAAAGGAACACTCATTTACCGATGAACACAGGAAGGTGATGGATGAAAAAGACCTACTACTACTTTCATATGAAAATGAACAGATACTATTTATCGATGGAAATTATTTCCGGACAGATAAGATAATGTATCACGCTTATCCAGAGCTTAACACTCTCGCAAAAAGAAATCTCATAAGTAACTCATTAACCAATAATTAAAGTTCTAGAAGGAGACCCATAATGTTTAATAAGAATCAATTCGTTGAGGCTCTTAAGAATGATGTGATAGAAAAACTTCAATCTGAAAACACTTACAATATTTCATTCACAGAGATGTCATCAACACGGAAAGAGCTTGGAGAGACTTGTATCTCTGTCAGTACAGATGTACATGAATATGGAATAATATTCTATCCTAATCAGCTTTATAGCTTATATGAAGAAGGCGAAGTTATATCTGAACTAGCTCAGAATATAGTTGACAATCTGAAGGATGGAGAAAGAATCAAAGAAACATTTCGCTCATTATACAGCCAGCGTGTATCTAATCCCCAAAACTATATCTATCCAATGCCTGTTTCAATTGTAGATAATAAAGAATTATTAAGTGAATGTCCTCATCAGAAGATAGAAGGAACTGATCTGGCTCTTATATATTATCTGCAACTTGACGACAATTCAAAAACAAAAATCACTAATATGATTGCTGCAGATATGAAACTCACAAAGGAAGAACTCTTCAGTATGGCAAATAATAAGCTGAATAATTATAAGTTCGACAGTATTGCCTCTCTTATATATAGTACTTTGAATGATGATGCTGAAATGCAAAAAGAATTATTCAGTGAGATGGACTTATCTGCACCACCACTCTATTATTTGACCGCGGATAATGGTGTCTGTTTTGGTGGAGCAGCAATTATCGCAAATACTCATTGTCTGAAAGATATTCATAAACAGTTATCTGATTTCAGCATTATCCCAAGCAGTAAGAATGAACTGATTATTGTTCCTGACTCAATAGGGATTACAACTGATGAATTAAAAGCAATAACCACTACTATTAATGCGGACAAGGATTTAATACATCCCTCAGATGTGCTGTCCAATACTATATATCATTTCGATGGTATGAATCTACGAATGGACTTGTCAGATTCTGAATCCATAATTCCTGAGAACATAGTGGATTTGCATAAGGGGGTGCATATGTAATGGCTAATATAGATTACATTGATTTGGTAGAACTGATATATCTAATGATGCTAAAGCCATCAAAAAAAGTAGCACTTGATTACTACATTATAAAAGATGGTCAGGAGGTGGTTATTTATGAAGGATGAAAGATTGAAAGAACTTTCAGATGAGCTGACTGAAAAGGTAAAAGCTTTCTCTGAGAATGAATTAAAAGACTTCATTGAAACAATGTCACGGTTTCCGACCTACTCCCTGCGAAATCAACTTCTAATTTACTTACAGACAAATGGGGCTGCTTCTATGGTATGCGGTGCCCAGAAATGGAAGGAACTTGGAAGATATATTAATAAAGGGAGCAAGGCAATTTATATTGTTGCTCCCTACTATATTAAAAGCATAACGAAAGATGGCAATAATATATCTGATAATGATATTGACCCTCCGGCAGATGAAACAAAACAATTAGGGTTTAAGGCTGTACCTGTCTTCGATGTTTCACAGACTAATGGAAAAGAACTGCCAGAAATAACAAAGCCATTAATACAGGCAGTTGATAACTATGATGATCTCTTAAATGCTATTAGTAGATATTCTCCTGTTCCGATAGTAATGGGTAATACCGGAGATGCAAATGGATATTATAACCTAAATGATAAGAAGATTGTGATAAGTGATAGGATTTCTGATATGCAGGCTCAGATAGTGGATGTTTGTATCCACGAGATGTCGCACTGTATCCTTCATGATAAGGATTTCGGAATATGTAAAGATGTTCCTCGCAATATGAAGGAAGTACAGGCAGAAGCATCAGCTTATCTGACATGTAATGCACTAGGCATCGATAATTCTAACTTTGCAGTTGGATATATCACTTCATGGGCTGGTGGTGACCTAAAGGAATTTGAAGAATATATGAAGCCTGTTCATGACTGTAGTAAACAGATTATTGATGGAATTGAGAAGGGACTTTACGACATCAGACTTGAAAATACTAATGAAATGGCTTTTAGACTTGAAGATGGTTCTTATTTTCATATTGCTGTCGTAGATGGAGGCTACAATTTCAGTCTATACGACAAAAAATACAATTATGTTGATGGTGGTCAACTGGATAATCTGGCCATGAGAATTGATTCATCAACACTTGAAGCTTTGGGAAGGCTAGGAGTAAAAGCAAGACCTACAAAAGAAATAGCCACAGATGATCTGATGGAAAGGGTTGATAATGCTAAACAACGAGCTTTAGAAGATAGAAAAAGAACCGCATATAAGAATTCTAATAGCTTTTATAAACCATCAGACAGGAATAGTTGGTCTGTATATAATAGTAAAAATAATAACTTTAAACCTATCATTACAGGGAAAGGAGTAAAGATGAAATGAAACAGAAAGTGATATTCAATAATCCAAGCAATGTATTGCAGTATGCAGCTAATAGATATGGCGACTATATTGCACCTTTTAGGGGAAGTATAGATCCTTATAAAGTATTAAAGGATATTATGACCTATCAAAACACTATCAATGAGTATTTTACACAAAGTCCTAAATCTAATATATCAGCTACTGTATATTATAATAAGGACGATGCTATAACTATAAACAATAATGTAATTTTAATAGGTAGTTTCCTTATGTCAGACGTTATAAATGTCCCAATCGAAAAGGTTGTTCGCTATGAACTGAACGGTGAAGAGAAAATATTACCACTTATACTACTTAATTCAAAAGAAAACGATGTTATAACAAAAATGCTTATAGATATATAACACTAATAGTATTTATCCAATGTAATCTTCATATTATTTACAGTTTCTAGTATTATTTTTGATTGCTGACTATTACATTTATCTATCAATTCGCTTATTTCTTGCTTTATAACTGAGTTATTAACTATTGGTTGATCATATATAAGAGAATCTGTCTGAACAGATAAGGCTTCAGCTATTAAAACCAAAACAGCTAAGCTCAGTTTAGTATTTCCTGTTTCAATATGACTCATATGTGGGATAGATATGCCAACCATCTCAGCCAGCTGTTCCTGTGTAATCCCCTTTGCTTTTCTATATTTTCTAATTCTAGTGCCTATCGCATAATAATCCAGTTCTTTCATAATATCACCGCCCATACAATTAAATTCCACTTGAATTGTATAGATATTTTTATTAAACTTTAATAAACCACATAGGCGGTATATTATGTATATGGTTTAATAATGGCGTGGAGGCGTTACATATGTTTAAAAGAAACAAGTTGATTTCTTTAGTATTAGCATTGGTATTAATAATTGGTTCAATATATGTTAGTGGATTAAATGCAAAAGCTGCTAGTGGTAAATGGATTCAGACAAATGGCAGATGGTGGTATCAGTATGGTGATGGTGGTTATGCACAGAGTGAGTACATTGATGGATATTGGCTTGATGGTGCTGGATGGTATGACTCTGCTTGGAATGGTCATTGGGCTTCAAATAATACTGGATGGTGGTTTGAATCAGGAAGTTGGTATCCTACTAATCAGTGGCTTAAGATAGAT
>Ga0129306_1002932_pt1 | contig 13952 bp, 11 predicted proteins | sample P827metagenome_FD_94438 | JGI IMG/M metagenome (GOLD analysis project Ga0129306, IMG submission 94438) | Capybara group fecal microbial communities from Wisconsin, USA - P827 metagenome | ecosystem: Host-associated > Mammals > Digestive system > Large intestine > Fecal | place: USA: Wisconsin...
AAGTATGAGACAATAACCTTTGTCGTGAACAAGCACGAACCGCGTATTGACCAGAAGACGAAGGTGAAGCTGAAGCCCCGTGAGTGGACTTATAAAAACTGGGACGACTCGCTGAACCTGATGTTCTGTGGTCCGTCGCCTGCCGTCAAGAGTATTCGCATTGAGCCGGATACGACTGCCACAACGGTGTTCCTGTGTGGCAACAGCACGGTGGTCGACCAGGAAAACGAGCCCTGGGCTTCGTGGGGACAGATGATTACCCGCTGGTTTGACAACCAGGTGGCTATTGCCAATTATGCGGAAAGTGGACTATCGGCAACCACCTTCCTGGCACAGCTCCGACTGGACAAGATACTGACTCAGCTGAAAGCGGGCGACTACGTCATCTGCGAGTTCGGACATAACGACGAGAAGGAAAAACGCGCTGGCGACGGTGCTTGGTATAGCTATACGCGCAACCTGAAGATATTCGCCGACAGGGTGAAGGAGAAGGGTGGCCACATGATTTTCGTCACACCAACGGCACGCAGATTCTTTGAAAAAGACCACAAGACCAATCGCAATACGCATGGAGAATATCCAGAAGCCATGAAGACGGTGGCAAAGCGTGAGGGAGTGCCTTTCATCGACCTGACCAAGATGTCGACAACCTTCTATGAGGCACTTGGCGAAGAGAACTCCAAAAGGGCGCTGGTCCACTATCCTGCCAACACGTTCCCCAATCAGGAGAAGGCGCTGGCTGATAATACCCATTTCAATCCCTTCGGAGCCTGGGAAGTGGCAAAGATGGTGGTGATGGGACTGAAACAGATCGGTTCGCCGCTGGCTACGCATCTGCGTGCCGACTGGCAGGACTTTGATCCCTCGCATCCTGACGATCCCAACCAGTTTGTGTGGTATATGTCAGGTTCGAGCAACATCTTAAAACCTGATGGAAACTGATGGAAGTGAAAAGTGAAAAGTGAAAAGTGAAAAATGAAAAGTGAAAAACGAAAAGTGAAATATGAAACGATTCGGATTTAAAATGTACCTGAAGCCTGGGTGCGAGAGAGAATATGAGAAGCGCCATGCTGCCATCTGGCCCGAACTGGTGAAGATGATTCATGAGGCTGGCGTCAAGAACTACAGCATCTTCTGGGATAAAGAGACCAACCTGCTCTTTGCCTACCAGGAGTGTGAGGGCGAGGGTAACTCGCAGGATACGACCGATGTAGACCCCATCACGCAGAAATGGTGGGACATGATGGCTGATATCATGGAGGTGAACCCAGACAATTCGCCTGTGACGATTCCCATACAAGAGGTGTTCCATTTGGATTGAAAAGACGATGAGAAAGTGGTTGCTGTTGGTAGCGTTTGTCGTGGGTGGACTGACGATGTGTCAAGCCGCACCTGACGTGAAATGGGATAAGCACGGCCTGATGATTGACGGAAGGCGTGTGGTTCCCGTTATGGGTGAGGTTCACTACTCACGCATCCCTGCCGACGAATGGCAGCGCGAGGTGCGGAAGATGAAGGACGGTGGGGTGACGATCATCGCTACTTATCTGTTCTGGAACCATATTGAGGAGCGGGAAGGCATTTTTCGTTGGGACGGACAGCGCGACCTGCGCCGATTTCTGGAGATATGCAAGCAGGAAGACATGCCCGTGGTATTGCGCATGGGACCGTTCTGTCACGGAGAGGTGCGCAACGGAGGTATCCCTGATTGGATGTTCACCAAGGGTTGCAAGCTACGCGAACAGAATCCCGTCTTCCTCAGTTATGCCGAGAAGCTATACCGCCAGATATTCACTCAGGTTCAGGGTTTGCAATGGAAAGACGGTGGTCCCGTGATAGCAGCCCAGTTTGACAATGAGTATCGGGGACGCGGAGAATACCTGATGGCGCTGAAGAACATAGCCCTCCAGATAGGCTTCGATTTGCCATTCTATACCCGTACGGGTTGGCCGGAACTGCGCACACCCGTCCCCTTTGGTGAGATGCTGCCACTCTATGGCGACTATGCCGACGGTTTTTGGGATAAGGAAATCACGGAGACGTGCGGCAACTACTACAAGGCGTTCAACTTCAAGGCATTCCGCTCTTCAACAGCAATCGGTACCGACCTGCTGGGTAAGCAGGAAGAGAAACTGAATAAGGGCGATGAGCAATATCCCTATTTCACCTGCGAGTTGGGTGGGGGAATGGCCACGGCCTACCATCGCCGTCCGTTTGTCTACGCAGAAGATGCCTATTCGATGGCGCTGGTGAAGCTGGGTAGTGGCAGTAATCTGCTGGGTTATTACATGTATCATGGCGGCTCGAACCCTGAAGGCGAACTGCATACGCTGAACGAATGCCAGACATCGCCAGGTACGGCTAACAACGACCTGCCGGTGGTGACCTACGACTTCCAGGCACCCTTGGGAGAATTCGGACAGACCTATACACATTATTATATATTAAGGCCGCTTCATCTGTTTATGCACGACTACGGACAGGAGTTGGCAACGATGGAGGCATCGTTCCCTGCTCCTCAGGATATCCGAAAGGGTAGTGATGAACAGTTGCGCTGGGCCGTCAGAAGTGATGGTGAGCGAGGCTTTATCTTCGTGAATAACTACGAACGGCTGCAAAAGCTGACAGCTAAGACGGAGCAGCTGACGGCTTGTGGGGTGACGCTACCGCGACTGACAATCCCTGCAGGCACGATGGCTATCTTCCCCGTGAATATCGATGGTATCCGTTATGCTACGGCACAGTTGGTGGCTAAGCGCGACGGTAAGATATACCTGATGCAGGTGGAAGGAATACCCACCACGATAGCGCTGCAGGGTGGAAAGACGCTGAAACGGGTAAAGCCCTTAGGTTTGAATAAGCCCATCTATAAGAATATCTACCTGATAACCCGCCACGAGGCAGAGTACTTCGGAATAGCAGAGCCGGCAACCGCAAAGGTGGAGCAGCTGACTTGGAAGCAAGAGAAGAAGGCTGGGGCGCTGCGAGCTATCAAGAAAGGCAGGGCGAAAGTGGCTGAGGCTCCGGCAGAAAGTGATTGGGAACAGGCCGCTGTCTATCAGATAGATCTGCCCTCTCACCTCTCGTCTCTCACCTCTCACCTCTTGGAAATCAGCTATCGTGGCGACTGTGCCAGACTGTATGCCGACGGACGGCTGATAGCCGATAATTTCTATTATGGGCGTCCGTTCTTATATGGCTTGTGGCGACTGCCTAAGGATGTGAGCCGTTTGGAACTGCGCATCTTGCCCCTTCAGCCCGATGCACCCATCTATTTGCCTCGTGAGGCAGAGAAGACGGCAGGAGAGAAAGTCAACAAAATAGAAATCGTAAGCATAGAACAATGAGACTCATCCAGAAAATAATAATAGCAACGACCTTCTTGCTATTGACGGGAAGCGCTGTCAAGGCACAAGAAACGCTCTCGCTGGTGGGAGCGTGGGACTTTGTGACGGGTGAGGTACCTGTGTATAAAGACTACGTGATGCTGCCAGGTTCGATGCTGACCAACGAGAAGGGAAACCCCGTCAATGTGAATACGCAGTGGACCGGTTCGCTTTACGACTCTTCGTTCTATTTTAATCCCTACATGGAGAAATACCGCCATGAGGGAGAGATGAAATTTCCCTTTTTCCTGACTCCTAAATATCATTATACGGGGAAAGCGTGGTATCGCAAATTCGTTTATGTACCTCGTGACTGGAACTATGCGCGCTCCTTCCTCTTTCTGGAAAGACCCCATATCGAGACAACCGTCTATGTCAACGGACACAAGGCCGGTCACCAGATGTCACTCTCGACACCACATGAATACGAGGTGACGAAATGGTTGAAGCCAGGTGAGAAAAACGAGATAGCCATTTGTGTGTATAATGGTATCGAGAATGTCTGTGTGGGGCAGGATTCGCACTCTGTGACCGACCAGACTCAAGGCAACTGGAACGGAATAGTAGGACGTATCGAGCTGCAGGGTAAGCCGGAGGACGTGTGTATCCGTAGTGTACGCGTCTATCCCGATCTGAACAGTAAAGTGGCTAACGTGCTGGTGAAAGTTGAAAGGTCAGCATATATGTCACAGTTCGTCACCGCAGCTGAGGCTATCCTCACAGAAGGGGACAGCGTGCTCAGAGTGAAGTGTGCACCTACCTTGGTTGATGCCGATGAATACGTGATAAGGCTGGATATGTCGAAGGCTTTCCGTCTGTGGGATGAGTTCTCGCATAAGGTTTATCAGCTGGTGGTTTATGCCCATAATGACAGCTACCAGACGCAGTTTGGCATGCGACAGATGACAGTTGACGGTTCTCAGTTGCTGATGAACGGAAAACCGGTATTCCTGCGTGGAACACTAGACAACTGTTGTTTCCCTGATACAGGCTATCCCCCCACAGATGAGGCCTCTTGGGAGCGTATTTTCCGCAAATGCAAGGAGTATGGCATCAACCACATCCGATTCCACTCCTACTGTCCACCAGAGGCTGCTTTCAATGTGGCAGACCGACTGGGACTCTATCTCCAGCCTGAAGGTCCTACGTGGCCCAATCATGGTGTCAAACTGCGCAGGGGAATGGCTATCGACCAATACCTGTTGGACGAGAGTCGGCGTATCATCGATACGTATGGTAATCATCCCTCTTTCACGATGATGGCAGCTGGCAACGAACCCGCTGGCGACTGGGTGAGCTATTGTCGCGATTGGGTGAAGCTAATGAAGAAGTACGACTACTCCAAAGTCTATTGCGGCGCTTCCGTAGGCGGCGGCTGGGCTTGGGATGCCGGTTCGGAATATCACGTCAAGGCTGGTGCCAGAGGTCTCGACTGGGACAGGAAGGCACCGCATAGCGACGATGACTATTACCAGCAGTTGCTCTTCCCTCGAAACTATAAGGATACGGTTCCGAATAACTCACCCATTGTGGCCCACGAGCAAGGCCAGTGGTGTGCCTTCCCTGATTTCAAGGAAATATCCCAATATAAAGGAGCTTATCAAGCACGTAACTTTGAGATTTTCCAAGACCTGCTGCGCGATAACGGTATGGCTTCGCAGGCAGAACATTTCCTGATGGCCAGCGGTCGTTTGCAGGTATTGGCCTATAAATACGAGATAGAACGTAACTTGCGTACGAAAGACTATGCGGGGTTCCAACTCTTGGGACTTAACGACTATAGTGGTCAGGGTACGGCACTTGTCGGACCGCTGAATGTCTTTTGGCGAGAGAAAGGCTATTGTACGGCCAGCGACTGGCGACAGTTCTGCAGTGCAGTAGTGCCCTTGGCCCGATTCCCCAAGTTCGTCTATACCAATAATGAGACGCTTCGGGTTCCCGTCGAGGTCTATAATGCTTTCGCCACCAGTCTGACGGATGCTCATGCCGTCTATATCATCAGCGAGGACGAAAAAGTACTCAGTCAGGGCAGTCTTTTCTCTGGCACGTTGCCTGTAGGGAAGAACATCGCCATTGGTACTGTTGAGCAGCCTTTGACAGGCATTACTGAACCACGCAAGCTGACGCTGACGGTACAGTTATCAGATAATATCAAGAACCAGTGGGACTTCTGGGTCTATCCAGAAACGATAGACGAGGTAGACGCCAAAGGGGTGTATATCAGCGATACGCTGGATGCTAAGGCTCAGAATATACTGGCCAAGGGGGGCAAGGTGCTGTTGACGGCTGCTGGTAAGGTGAGATACGGTAACGATGTGAAGCACACCTTCCTGCCTGTATTCTGGAATACATCGTGGTTCAAGATGCGACCACCTCATACCACAGGGGCCTATATTCAGAAGGAGCATCCTGTGTTCCGTGATTTCCCAACTGACGATTGGCAGAATCTGAACTGGTGGGAACTGACGAACAAGGTACAGGTGATGAATCTGGCAGAGTTCCCCAAGGATTATCAGCCGCTGGTACAACCCATCGACACCTGGCACGTCAGTCGGAAATTGGGTATGCTGGTGGAGGTGAAAGTGCTGAAAGGTCGTCTGCTCATGACAACGATGGATATCACTCGTGATCTCAATAGTCGACCGGTAGCCCGCCAGTTGCGTCATAGTATGCTGCGCTACATGCAGAGTCCGTATTTCAATCCCAAGACCACAGTGGCGATGGACGTTATCCGACATCTCTTCAAACAGGAAGCTCCTGCCATCAATATGTACACAAAGGATTCACCCGATGAATTAAAGCCAAAATTAAATAATTGAATATGATGAGAAAAGTAGTATTATGTTTGTTGGCCGTAATGACGCTGACAGCAACGGCTAAACCAAAAGCCAAGAAGGTTGTGGAAACATGGCCTGACGGAACAGTGATGGATGCTTGGTTCAGTGATACCACCAAAGTGGATGTAAATAGTCTGGGTCGGCAGTATGTGCTGACAGACTATGGAGTGATAGCTGGCAGCCCGCAGGTGCAGACCACTCAGATACAGGCCGTCATCGACCGTTGTGCCCAAGAGGGTGGAGGTGTCGTAGTCGTGCCACAAGGAACATTCCTGACGGGAGCCTTGTTCTTCAAGCAGGGAACACACCTGCACGTGAGAGAGGCGGGAACGCTGAAGGGTTCAGAGCGCATCATCGACTATCCGATTCTGACAACGCGCATTGAAGGTGAGACTTGCAAGTATTTCTCAGCACTGGTGAATGCCGACGGATTGGACGGTTTTACGATTTCCGGTAAAGGAACGATTGACGGTAATGGTCTGCAATACTGGCAGGAGTTCTGGATTCGCCGCCAGTGGAATCGTGCCTGCACGAACAAAGATGCCCAGCGTCCCAGACTGACCTATGTGTCGAACTGCAAGAACGTGACGATTCAGGATGTACACCTCATCAACAGTCCTTTCTGGACCAATCATGTCTATAAGAGTGACCATGTGCGTTACCTGGACTGCTATATCTATGCTCCAACTGAGAATATCTTTGCCCCAGAGCCGAAACGTGGCGGCCCTTCTACGGACGCTATCGACATCGATGTATGTACCGATGTGCTGATTAATGGCTGTTTCATGCATGTCAACGACGATGCTGTGGTGCTGAAGGGCGGCAAGGGAACATGGGCTGATAAGGATGAGACCAATGGCCCGTGTGAGCGCATCCTCATCCAGAACTGCCATTACGGTCTGGTGCATGGCTGCCTTACTTTGGGTTCTGAGTCTTTGCATGATCGTAATGTCATCCTGCGAAATTGCCATACTGATAACGCCAATCGTGTGTTGTGGCTGAAAATGCGTCCGGATACCCCTCAGCACTATGAATATGTGACAGTAGAGAATGTCACGGGTAAATGTCAGCGTTTCTTGTTTATCCAGCCTTGGACACAGTTCTTTAAGCCTGGTGACCGAAAGGATATGCCTCTGTCGCGCTGCAATAATATTACCTTACGTAATAATAAGGTAGAGACCAAAAACATGATTGACGTGAAGGTTTCGGATAAATACGAGTTGGTGGACTTCTTCCTGGATGGCCAGCCTATAAAATTCGAATAAAAAATTTCATCTAACAACTTAAATACTATTGCTATGAAAAGATTATTTGTATTATTAGCAGTATTGCTATGCTGTGCTGTCGAGATGTCAGCAGAAAGAGAATTCAATGAGCGTCCAAAGCTCGTAGTTGGTATTGTAGTCGACCAGATGAGGTGGGACTACCTGTCGCGCTATTACGATAAGTTTGACGAAGGCGGCTTCCGTCGGATGATAGACAAGGGTTATTCATTCGATAATTGCCTGATAAACTACCTGCCTACGGTGACAGCTGTCGGTCATGCCAGCGTCTATACGGGTTCGACGCCAGCCTTTCATGGTATTTGCGGCAACAATTTCTATATTGACGGACGCAAGACCTATTGTTGTGAAGATAACAATGTGAAGCCTGTTGGTTCTGATAATGAGAAGGAAGGCTGTATGTCGCCAGTTAATCTCTTATCAACGACAATTGGCGATCAGTTGCGGCTGCATACCGATTTCCGTTCTAAGGTGATTGGTGTTTCGTATAAGGATCGTGGGGCTATCCTTCCGGCAGGACGCTCTGCCAATGCTGCCTACTGGTTGGACAAGCAGAATCGCCTGTTTATCACGAGTACCTATTATATGAATGAACTGCCTCAGTGGGTGAAGGATCATAACAAGGAGTTGGTTAAGAATAAGGAATTCAAGAAGGTAGGCAAAGATGTTGGATTGTATCCTCTGACAGGTCACATCATTACCGATATGGCAATTGCTGCCCTTGATGGAGAGCAGTTGGGACAGGGCGACGAGACGGACATGCTCTGTGTCAGCTATTCACAAACTGATGTCATTGGCCACAAATGGAGTACGCGAGGCGAGCATACAGATGAGGCTTACTTGGAATTGGATAAGGACTTGAACCGACTCTTTGAGGCCTTGGACGAGAAGGTGGGCAAAGGTAATTACGTGGCTTTCCTGACTGCCGATCATGCTGCAGCCCATAATAATAGGTTCATGCAGGAACATCATATGAATGGAGGCGCATGGCTCTCTGGCGATTTGAAGGATGATATGGAAAAGTATATTGCATCCAAACTGGGAAATACAAAAAACGTCGTATTGGGAATTGTTGACTATCGTTTCTTCCTTGACCATGAGGGAATAGCAGCACAAGGTCTCGACCTGCAACGGGTGAAGGATGTGGCTATCGAATATCTGCGCCAGAGTCCTCATATCTCGTTTGTTGTAGACTTTGAGAAAGCGGCTTGGTCTCCCGTACCTCCAATCATCCGCCATCGTATCCTGATGGGCTATAACTTCCATCGTTCGGGTGATATCATCGTTTGCCTGGAGCCAGGCCACTATGAAGAGGGACCTTGGTCTTCACTCGTCGGAACGACTCATGGCGAGTGGAATCCCTATGATGCACACATCCCTCTGCTCTTCTACGGATGGCGTATTCCACATGGTTCTCATGCCCAGGAAGTACATGTTACGGACATCGCTCCTACGGTCTGTTCGTTGATTCGTATTCAACAGCCTAACGCCTGTGTAGGGGACGCTTTGAAATTTGATTAAGTATTGGTGAAACAATTTCTACAGCAATTTACACGATTATTGAAAATTATTTCCTATCTTTGCAGCCGAGAAAGAAAAAAACTATAATAACATTATAAGGCTGATTATTATGAATGTAGGTAAACACATTGAACAAATCCTGAGAAAACAGGGTAAGTCTGCCGCTTGGCTGGCTACACAAATCCCATGTGAACGCACAAATGTCTATAACATTTTTAAGCGTAAGAGTTTGGACGTACGCTTGTTGATGCATATTAGCGTCATCTTAGAATACGACTTCTTTAAGGAGTTATCTGAGGAAGCGTTCCCCAAAAGTAAATAGTAACTAAACGTTAAAAAGCCGCTACCTTTTTCGGGTAGCGGTTTTTATTTTGATATTTTTTAATATTTATGCTGTTTCTTTGCGTTTTTTTTCGTACCTTTGCACGCAATAGGCATACAATATTATAATATTATAAATTTTTATGAACTTTGCTTTGTTAATTACCGTCTTATTGACGGCTATTACATTGGTGGTTGCGGCTTACGTAGTAGCCAAGCTGATTGGACCAAGGTCCTACGCGAAGGTGAAAGGTGAGCCGTATGAGAGTGGTATCCCCACGCGAGGCAGCTCGTGGTTGCCTATGACGGTGGGATTCTACCTCTTCGCCATCTTGTTCCTCATGTTCGATATAGAAACTGTGTTTCTGTATCCATGGGCAGTGGTTGTGAAGGAGTTCGGCGCGATGGCTCTGCTGTCAATCGGCTTCTTCCTGGTAGTTCTGGTATTAGGCTTGGCGTATGCCTGGCGGAAAGGAGACTTGGAATGGAAGTAAGAAAGCCTCACATTAAGTCGATTCCATATGAAGAATGGAACGACAATTCTTCTTTAGAGAAGATTGTTGACGAGCTCCATGAGGGCGGCGTCAATGTGGTGACGGGTTCGCTGGACCAGTTGATTAACTGGGGACGTTCCAATTCTCTGTGGTCACTGACCTTTGCCACTTCATGTTGTGGTATCGAGTTCATGGCCTGTGGCTGTGCCCGTTATGACTTCGCACGCTTCGGTTTCGAGGTTACTCGTAACTCTCCACGTCAGGCTGACCTGATCATGTGTGCTGGTACCATCACTCACAAGATGGCTCCAGCTTTGAAGCGTCTGTACGACGAGATGGCTGAGCCGAAGTATGTGATTGCCGTCGGTGGCTGTGCCATCAGCGGTGGCCCGTTCAAGTCGAGCTACCATGTAGTAAAGGGTATCGAGGAGATCGTACCCGTAGATGTGTTTATTCCTGGTTGTCCCCCACGTCCGGAGGCTATCATGTACGGCATGATGCAGTTGCAGCGTAAGGTGAAGATCGAGAAATTCTTCGGCGGAGCTAACCACAAGCAGACAGCTGAGGAAGCTGCTCTCGGAGTATCCAACGAGGAGCTGACATTCCGCTCTAAGCATGGCGATCATCGTCGTGAGCCAATGGTTATCACCGATGTGCCTCAGGATTTTAAAATTGAAAATGGAACATTGAACATTGAAAATGAGGCTGGCGCAGCAAATGTTCAATCTTCAATGGTCAATGTTCAATCAAAAGAAGAGGAGGAGAAGGCATGAAGTTAGAATTCCTTTCATTTGAATTTGACAAGTTTGCACAGGAGATGCAGAACTTGAAGGACAAGAAGGGTTTCGACTATCTTGTCACTATCGTAGGTGAGGACTTTGGTAAGCCAGAAGGAAACGGTCAGACCGGAGAATCCGGTCTCGGTTGTATCTACATCCTCGAGAATACCAATACCCATGAGCGTTGCAGCGTTAAGATGATAGCTAAGACACAGGTTTGTGGCGACGGCATGTCATCTAACGGCACCAGCGATTTGGAAGGTCAGATGGTAGCCTATCTGCCTACCGTTAGCAACATCTGGCGAGTAGCTGATCTGTTGGAGCGTGAGGTATATGACTTCTATGGTATCGTGTTCCTCGGACATCCCGATATGCGCCGTCTGTTCCTGCGCAGCGACTTCCAGGGCTATCCTTTCCGTAAGGACTGGAAGTTCAACGATAAGTACACACTTGAGGACGATGTAGAGCCTGACTATGGTCTGGAGTATTTCATCGACAAGGATGGATATCTGCAGTCTAAGCAGAACAAACTCTTCGGAGCTAATGACTATGTGATTAACATCGGTCCTCAGCACCCAGCTACCCACGGTGTGCTCCGTCTGCAGACAGTGCTCGACGGCGAGACTGTGAAGCGTATCTATCCTCACCTCGGATACATCCACCGTGCTATTGAGAAGATGTGGGAAGGTATGACCTATCCTCAGACACTGGCTCTGACTGACCGCCTCAACTATCTTGGTGCCATGCAGCATCGCCACGCTCTGGTAGGTGTGATTGAGGAGGCTCTAGAGGTTGAGCTTACAGACCGTATCAAATACATCCGTACTATCATGGACGAGCTGCAGCGTCTCGACTCTCACTTGCTTTACACTTCTTGTGTGGCTCAGGACCTTGGCGCTCTCACTGGTATGCTTTATGGTATGCGTGATCGTGAGCATGTGCTGAACGTGATGGAGGAGACCACGGGCGGACGTCTGATTCAGAACTACTACCGCATTGGTGGTCTGCAGGACGATATCGATCCGAACTTCGTAATGAACTGTAAGGATCTGGTGAAGTATCTGCGTCCTACCATTCAGGAGTATTTGGACATCTTCGGTGACAATATCATCACCCACAACCGTCTGGAGAACTGTGGTCCGATGAGTCTCGAGGATTGTATCAACTACGCTGTTACCGGTCCTGCTGGACGTGCTTCGGGTTGGAAGAACGATGTTCGTAAGAACCACCCATACGACATGTACGACAAGGTTGAGTGGGAGCAGTGCACTCTTACTGGCTGTGATTCTATGGACCGTTATCTGGTTCACATCAACGAGATGTACCAGAGTCTGAACATCATCGAGCAGCTCATTGACAACATCCCTGAGGGTGACTTCTACGTTAAGCAGAAGCCTATCATTAAGTGCCCAGAGGGACAGTGGTACTTCTCTGTAGAAGGTGTGGCTGGTGAGTTTGGCGTATATCTCGACTCTCGTGGCGACAAGAGCCCATACCGTATGAAGATGCGTCCGATGGGTCTCTCATTGGTAGGTGCCTTCGACCCGATGCTTCGTGGTCAGAAGATTGCTGACCTGATTGCTACCTGTGCTGCTATTGACGTTGTAATTCCTGATATTGATAGATAATTATGTTCGACTTTTCTATATTTACACAATGGTTCGACCAGTTGCTCAGGATTACAATAGCATGTCCTGACTGGTTAGCGATATTGATTGAGTGCGTGCTGGTGGGCGTGGGTATCCTCGTAGGATATGCGCTGATAGCCATCGTACTGATATTCATGGAGCGTAAGGTGTGTGCCTACTTCCAGTGCCGTCTGGGCCCGATGCGAGTAGGTTACTGGGGCTTGCTGCAGGTGTTTGCCGACGTGTTGAAGATGCTCATCAAGGAGATCTTCATCGTCGACCGTGCCGACAAGCTGCTCTATCTCGTTGCTCCGCTCTTGGTGATTATCGGCTCTGTAGGTGCCTTCTCGTTCCTGCCTTGGAACAATGGTGCTACAGTGCTCGACTTCAACGTAGGTGTGTTCCTGCTCACTGCCGTTTCATCAATCGGCGTGGTAGGTATCTTCCTCGCAGGTTGGGGTTCTAACAATAAGTATTCTGTTGTATCGGCCATGCGTGGTGCTGTACAGATGATTTCTTACGAGATGTCGCTCTGTCTCTGTCTGATCACTGCTGTGATTCTGACCGGTACGATGCAGATGAGCGGTATCGTAGAGGCTCAGACTGGTCCTTGGAAGTGGCTCATTTTCCAGGGTCATATCCCTGCCATCATCGCCTTCTTCGTATTCCTCATCGCAGGTAATGCTGAGGCTAATCGTGGCCCATTCGATATGGCTGAGGCTGAGAGTGAGTTGACTGCCGGACACCATACTGAGTACAGTGGTATGGGCTTCGGTTTCTTCTACCTCGCTGAGTTCCTTAACCTCTTTATTATCGCAGGTATTGCTGCTACAGTATTCCTGGGTGGTTGGGCTCCTGTAAACATCGGTATCGATGCTTTCGATGCAGTTATGAACTACATCCCAGGCATCGTATGGTTTATGGGTAAGGCCTTCTTCCTGGTGTGGATTCTGATGTGGATTAAGTGGACGTTCCCACGTCTGCGTATCGACCAGATTCTGAAGCTGGAGTGGAAGTACCTGATGCCGCTGGCACTGCTCAACCTGGTGATAATGACTGTAGTTGTAGCTTTAGGCCTATATATAAAATAAGGTGTAACTAGGCAATCCTAGGATATCCTAGGTAATCCTGGAAAAACTATAAAAGTAATGGAAGATAACAAAACATATTTCGGAGAAATCGGGCATGGCTTGAAGACTTTAGCTATCGGTATGAAGACCTCTTGGAAGGAATATTTCAAGGACTTCTTTACCAACAAGTCTACAGAGCAGTATCCCGAGAACCGCAAGACGACACTCCACGTGGCTAAGCGTCACCGTGGCCGCTTGGTATTCAAGCGCAACGAGGACGGCAGCTATAAGTGTACGGCTTGCACATTATGTGAAAAGTCTTGCCCCAATGGCACTATCAAGATTGTGAGCCACATGGCTGAAGATCCTGAGACAGGCAAGAAAAAGAAGGTGCTCGACGATTATCAGTACGACCTTGGCGACTGCATGTTCTGCCAGCTCTGTACTAACGCCTGCAACTTCGATGCCATCGAGTTTACCAACGATTTCGAGAACGCCGTGTTCGACCGTTCTAAGCTGGTGCTCCATCTCAATGAGGAAGTATACAAAGGCGGTTCTCTGCCTAACCTCATCGAAGGCGGTGCTCAGTGGGAAGTCGGTAAGTTTAACACTAAAACGAAGTAAGGACTATGG
>Ga0129306_1002934_pt1 | contig 13945 bp, 10 predicted proteins | sample P827metagenome_FD_94438 | JGI IMG/M metagenome (GOLD analysis project Ga0129306, IMG submission 94438) | Capybara group fecal microbial communities from Wisconsin, USA - P827 metagenome | ecosystem: Host-associated > Mammals > Digestive system > Large intestine > Fecal | place: USA: Wisconsin...
ATGATGTAGGTGACGAGCACTAAACGAAGGGAGGTGATGTATGAAGAAGGAAACTTGGAAGACCGTCATTCAGATCATCATCAGCATCTTGACGGCAATCGCGACTACGTTGGGAGTGACCTCTTGTATGAGTTGAGGTAAAAAAGGAAAGAGGGAGTTCGATATCGTTCGAGCTCCCTCTTTATATTTTCTGTGTGTTTAATGGTTTATTTCAAACCAAGCTTAGCCTTTACCTGTGCTGTGACGTCGGTAGAGAGGGTGGTGCTGATGTAGGGGATACCACCTGAGATGTCCATGATGTAGACATAGCCGCCAGTCTGGCCTACAGACTTGATGGCCTCAAGCACTTTCTGGGTGATGGCCTGCATCTTCTCTGACTGCTCCTTGGCGAGAGCCTGCTGGTTGTCCTGATAGCTCTGCTGGATCTTCTGGTACATCTCCTGCAGTTCAGTCTCGCGGCGCTGCTTGATGTTAGCGGGCAGAGTAGCCTGCTCCTTCTCGTAAGCCTCGCTCTTCTTCTGCAGCTCTTCCTGCATGCTCTTCAGATCGGCCTCGTATTGCTTGGTGAGGGCCTCGATGTCGGTACGTGCCTTGGCGAACTCAGGCATAGCCTGGATAATCTCCTGTGAGTTGACATGGCCGAACTTGCCTTGTGCGAATGCTGCCATAGGGGCGAGCATCATCAGCATAAATAATAGTTTTTTCATTGTTTTTTTCTGTTTTAATTATTATTTCGTTATTACGTTATTTCGTTAATGGGAGTAACCCAACTTGGAGAGCACCTCGTTGGAGATGTCGACCTTGGGCGAACCGAAGATGATGCCGGTGTCGCTGGCGCGGTCGAGCACGAGCTGATAGCCGCGGAGGTCGGCAATGTCGCGAACGGCATTGTAGACTTCCTCCTGGATGGGCGTCATGAGGGCGGTGCGCTTCTTGAAGAGCTCGCCTTGCGGTCCGAAGTATTTCTTCTTGAGCTCAGCGGCCTCCTGCTCTTTCTTGACAATGGCATCCTGGCGGGTCTTCTTCTGCTCCTGAGAGAGGAATACGACCTCGTTCTGGTAGTTCTTGTAGAGGGTCTGTGCCTCTATCTGAACGGCCTCGACTTCGGCCTGCCACTTCTTAGACACCTGGTTGAGCTGCTCGTTGGCGCGCTCGTAGGCGGGTATGTTCTTCAGAATATACTCCATGTCGACCAGGGCGAACTTCTGCGCATTTGAATGAAGAATGAAGAATGAAGAATGAAGAATCATTAGCAGCACTAATGTCATCAAACGTCTCGTCATTGTTCTAAACTGTCTTTCTGTCATCATATCAATATTCTCTGTTTACGTTTTATATATAGGGCGGTAGCAAATTCTTCATTCTTTGACCAAGGTCAAAGCGACTTCGTCGATTACTTCATTTTAGAATTCTTGTCCCAGAATGAAGTGGAACTGGCTGCCACCAATCGACGATGAGGTGGAGTAGGCCTTGTCGAAACCGTAGGCCCAGTCGATACCCATCAGGCCGACCATAGGCAGGAAGATGCGGACACCGATACCTGCTGAGCGCTTGATGTCGAAGGGATTGAAGTTCTTGGTCTCTGCCCATGCGTTACCACCCTCGAGGAATCCGAGTCCGTAGATGGTGGTGTTGCCCAGCAGGAAGGGATAGCGCAGCTCGAGCGAGAAGCGGTCGTAGGCGTAGCCCGTGGCTCCGTAGGGAGTGAGCGAGCCGTTCTCATAACCGCGCAGACCGATGGTCTCCTCAGCATAGCCGGAGCTATAGCCGCTCATACCGTCGCCGCCGACATAGAAGGTCTCGAAGGGCGACTTCTTGTTCTTGTTGTAGGAGCCCAGCAAGCCCAGCTCTACACGGGTCATCAGCACGAAGCACTTCTGGCCGTTGGTGAGGGCGGTATAGGTCTTGGCCTTGAACTTCCACTTATGGTACTCAATCCAGCGGTATTTCTCCTGCAGCTCGTCGTTGTAGCGGTCGACATCAACCTTGTAGGTCTCGGCAGTAGCCAGATTGGCGTAGTCCTTATTGTCGAAGAGCGACCAGGGTGGAGTCATGGTCAGTGAGGCCATGAACTCAGAACCGCGACGTGGGAAGAGCTGGTTGTCGGTAGAGGTACGCGACAGGGTGACACCCAGGTTGATGTTGTTACAGTTACCGTTGTTGATGAGGAAGTAGCTCCAGTCTTGCAGCATATAGCGCGTGTAGGCTAACTGCAGCGACAGCTGGAAGTAGTCGTCAGGCCAGCGCAGACGCTTACCCCATCCGATGGACATACCGAAGAGCTTGATGTACTTGTCGTCGTCCATCATGGAGGTGTAGTCGTAATAGCCGCTGTTGTAAGAGCCATAGCCGTAAGCGTAGTTGTAATAGTTGTTCATCCAGCTGGAGTTGCGGTAGGTGCTGGAGATGTCGCTCTGCTTCGAGAAGAAGGCATTGACGCTGAAGGCATTGGGGCGCTTGCCGCCAAACCAACCGGTGGAGTAGCCTGCCGATACGGAGTTATAGTAGCTACCGTTAGACTGGTAAGACAGTGAGAGCTGCTCGCCGTCGCCGATAGGCATGAGTCCACGGTGCATCTTGTTCTTGCCGAAGAGGTTGCGCATGGAGAAGTTGTTGAGCTTGATACCCACGCGTCCGATAATACCCGTCTGACCCCAACCGAGCGAGAACTCGAGCTGGTCGTTAGACTTCTGCTCCAGCTCCCAGTTGATGTCAACGGTGCCGTCTTCGTAGTTAGGCTTGATGTCGGGGTTCACCTTCTCAGGGTCGAAGAAGCCCATAGAGGCAATTTCACGTGCTGAACGCTGGATGGCATCTTTTGAGAAGAGGTCGCCCGGCTTGGTGCGCAGCTCGCGGCGTACTACCTCCTCGTAGAGACGGTCGTTACCATAGATGCGGACGTGGCTGATGTGAGCCTGCGTGCCCTCCTGGATACGCATCTCGAGGTCGATAGAGTCGCCCACGATGTTCACCTCAACGGGGTCGAGGTTGTAGAACAGGTAACCGTTGTTCCAGTAGTAGTTGCCAATGGCGTCGTCGTCTTCCTTGATACGCTTGTTGAGCTGCTTCTGGTTATAGACGTCGCCTTTCTTCATGCCGAGGGCAGCGTTCAGATAGTCGGTGGTGACAACGGTGTTGCCGACCCACGTGATGTTGCGGAGGTAGTATTTCTGGCCTTCGTCAAGCTTGACGAGCACATTGACGTGCTTCTCGTCGACGGTCCACGCGGAGTCTTCCAGAATGGTGGCGTCGCGATAGCCCAGCTCGTTGTACTTGTCGATGAGCTCTTTCTTGGCCTCGGCATAGCGCTCAGGGGTGAACTTCTTGGCTTTGAAGAAGTTCTTGAGCTTGCCGGCCTCGTTGATCTTACCGAAGGCACCCTTCTTGATGAGGTTACCCTTGATCTTGCTGTCCTTCAGCTGTTCGTTGCCTTGGAAGATGATCTGGCGAACCTTCATCTTCGACTTCTTGTCGACGGTGACGTCGAGGATAACCTCGTTCTTCGAGGCCACATCGTCGCGCTGCACAATGTCGATTTCGGCATTCTTATAGCCTTTGTCGTCGAAGTACTTCTTAGCCAGGATCTTAGCGCGGTCGAGCATGTTGGGAGTAACCTGACTGCCCTTCATGATGCCGAGCTTGGCCTCCATGTCCTCACGCTCCGACTTCTTCAGTCCGAAGTAGTTGATGCGGCTGATGCGCGGACGGGTGGCCAGATTGATGCAGAGATAGGCCTTGTTGCCCACGATGGAGTCGGCAGTGATAGACACGCGGGAGAACAGTCCGTGCTTCCAGTAGCGTTTCACGGCATCTGTAATCTCGGTGCCCGGCAGGGAAATCTGCTGGCCGACGGTCAGTCCGGAAAGTCCTATCAGCACGTAGTCTTCGTAGCCTTCTACACCCTTCACGCTGAGTCCGCCAATCTCGACACTGCGCGGTGTGCCCGCATATGAGATATCGGGATTGACAATAACGTCTTGCGCAGAAGCGGAAATGAAGAATGAAGAATGAAGAATGAAGAATGCTGCGCACAGCAACACTCTGTTTATTCTTCTATTCCAACATCCGTCTTTTCCGCCTAAAATATTGGCGGCAGCAAATTCTTCATTCTTCATTCTTCATTCTTCATTTTGGGTTTCTTCCTCCACTTGCGCTTCTGTCTTGCCAAAGCGGCGCTGGCGACCCTGATAGTCGGCAATGGCCTGGTGAAGGGCCTGCTCGTCGAAGTCGGGCCAGTAGGTGTCGCAGAAATAGAACTCGGAATAGGCGCACTGCCAGAGCAGATAGTTGGAGATGCGCAGCTCGCCACCGGTGCGGATGAGCAGCTCGGGGTCGGGCATGAAGTTGGTCCACAGATGGTCGTTGATGGTCTGCTCAGTGATGTCGTCGGCATTCAGCTTACCCTGTTTCACCTCTTCAGCTATCAGGCGTGTGGCGCGTGTGAGCTCCAGCTTCGACGAATAGCTCATGGCAACAACCATTGTCATACCGTCGTTGTCCTTGGTCAGATTCTCCATATAGTGAATCTTGTCCTGTACACCCTGAGGCAGGCGCGCAATGTCGCCGACCATTTGGAATTTGACGTTGTTGTCGGTGAACAGCTCCATCTCGATAAAGCTGAGCACCAGCCCCATCAGTGCCTCAATCTCGTAGGCCGGACGGTTCCAGTTCTCGGTAGAGAAGGTGTATAGCGTCAGGTACTTAACCCCCAGACGGGCGCACTCGGCAGTAATCTTCTTGACGGTGTCCAATCCGGCTTTATGGCCAAAGGTACGGTCTAAACCACGGTCGGTAGCCCAGCGTCCGTTGCCGTCCATGATGATGGCAATGTGCTGAGGAATGCGTGTCATATCCAGTTCTGTATTCATATATCTTAATTTTCAATTCTTCAATTCTTCAATCGCCTAGTCCTTGTCGTTGTGGCAGGTACGACATTTGGCCCACAGGTCGTAGGTGACCGAGAGCCGCAGGTGGCTGTAGCAGTCGGTGTTCTTGAAGAGTCCTGAGCTGCTGATGCCGTAGGGGTCTTTCACGCCGTCGAGCATATCGCTGGTAGTGAAGTGCATGGTCCACTCCAACGCCACGTTGACGCGATTGGCCGCCTTGTATTTGATGCCTCCGCCGAGAGGCAGGTTCACGCCCGTCTCTGTCTTGTCGGGCTTGGCAAAGGTCATTCCTATACCTATATATATATAAGGTGTAAGGCGCTTTGCCCCACGATACTCCATTCCTGTTCCGTAGGGCCAGAAGTTGTATTCATACCTGAACCCCACGTCAAGGAGACTGTGGTTGAAGCTGTAACCCTGCCATTCAGTAGGCATATAGGTGCCAGCATTCTCTGCCGACCCCTTGATCTTGCCGTAACTCACATTCATAGCCACTGCCATGCGTGGGTTGGCCTTGTATTTGGCGAGCAGTGAGAACATGGGCATGGGATTCTTCAGGATATTCCCGTTGAAATCGCCCAGATAGGTCACCATTCCGGCTCCTGCGCCTACCTCTAAGCGGTATTCCGGCTCTGTCTGTGCGTGGGCACTGACGGCCAGGGTCAGCAGGATTGTCAACAGAATGTGTCTCACCACCCTTTAATGCTTACTGAAACACCCAGCCCAGCTTGTTCAGCCGGCCTTTCCAGATCTGCCCCGTGCCGTAGCAGTAGAGCCAGATGAAGTTGTCTTCGTCAACCTTTACCTTGACGGATGTGGCATTCTGGTCGAATTCAGCAGGCATCTTGTAGACGCTGCTCTTCTTCCAGGTGATACCGTTGTCGCGGCTCTGGTAGATGGTGCTGTAGTCGCCACCGAAGGCGAGTATGGAGTCGTCGTATTTCACGAGGTTGAGTTTGTCCAGCACGGGCAGGTCGAAGTTCGAATTGCCGTTGCGGTCCATATAGACCCACGTAGAGGCAGGAGCGTTCTGGCTGTAGTCGACGGTCTTGCGCCATACCACGGAGTAGGACTCAGCGTCAGAGCCGTCGGCGGCTTTTTCAACGTGGGTACCTGCTATCAGCACGTAGTCGGTGCTGTCGGCCAGGAACAGGGGATAGCTCACCAGCGAAATGTCCTTGGTAGGTTGCATGGCGGGCTCGTTGTCGTCGGCCATATCCTGTGTCCAGGTGGCACCATTGTCAAAAGACACCATCAGCTTGCCATTGTCGGAAATGGCATATTGCTCGGTGGTGCTGCTGCCCAGCAGTTGCTTGATGCCCTGAGGCAGTGTGGGTTCTTCGGGGAACTCGCCGTCGGCAGGCTGCCAGACGAACTCGTTGGCCTGCTGCTTATGGACATTCACCTTGATGGTGTAGTCCGTACGGCCGGTGCCGTCGCTGGAGAGAACTCTCACTTTGCGGTCTTGGCTGAAGTCAATACTGTCTGCCGAGGTGTAATAATAGTAGGCGTCAGCGTCAGTCAAGTCTTGGAACAGGGCTACGCTGTTTTTGGCAGTCGTGATGGTGCACAGCACGTGCTTAGCGTCAGTGCCCACGGGCAACGAGTCGTTGTTGTAGATCTGACGGTTGTGCTGGTCGATGATGAACTTATAGCTGCTGCCAGAATAGGTCTTCTTGGTGGTACTGGTGACGCCCTCCGAGTTGGTGGTCTGGGTATATTGGTTCAGATTGCCCAGCGTGAATGCCGTGATGGCAGCCTCGCTGTAGAGTGTCGTCTCCGTGTCTGTAGTGGCACAGGAAACAATGGCCCAAACGGCGGTCAACAGTATGCAAATGTCCTTTATTTTTTTCATTGACGTGGTCTTATCCGATTTTTGGGTGCAAATTTACGCACAATTCTGCAATTTTGAGCATTTTTCTACCTTTTATTAAGTTAAATATATGATAAAAGGTGATATTTTAGGGAATGTTAGCATAAAAAGAGCGCGGTATGACTCACTCACTCCGCGCTCTTTCGTCAACGTATGTCGGTATGGATGAGTGTGATGACACTCAGAATGGTGGCTATCAGCACTGCACCCAACATCATCGTTGTCTGAAAATCTAATAACATAATCTTTACCTTAATTTACTAACCTAATGAATAACTTCTATGATAATAGGACGTAATCATCACGATTACGGGTGCAAAAGTACTAAGAAAAAATGAAGAATGAAGAATGAAGAATGAAGAATTTGCTGCCGCCAGCTTTGTTTTTGACTTATATCAAAAAAGAATGGCCGCACCTTTCGGCGCAGCCATTAATTATGCATTGTGCATTCCTTAGAGTTTTGGACCAGCAGCAACCAGTGCCTTACCAGCCTCGTTACCCTCGTACTTCTTGAAGTTCTTGATGAAACGAGCAGCCAGATCCTTTGCCTTCTCCTCCCACTCAGCAGCAGTAGCGTAAGTGTCACGAGGATCAAGGATAGCAGGATTTACGTTGGGCAGAGCTGTGGGAACCTCGAAGTCGAAGAAAGGAATCTTCTTGGTCTCAGCCTTCAGGATGCTGCCATCCAGAATAGCGTCGATGATACCACGTGTATCGGGGATAGAGATACGCTTGCCGGTACCGTTCCAACCTGTGTTAACCAGGTAAGCCTTAGCGCCGCTCTTCTCCATCTTCTTCACGAGCTCCTCAGCATACTTGGTGGGGTGCAGCTCGAGGAATGCCTGGCCGAAGCAAGCAGAGAAAGTAGGAGTGGGCTCAGTGATACCACGCTCTGTACCAGCCAGCTTAGCTGTGAAACCAGAGAGGAAGTAGTACTTGGTCTGCTCTGGAGTCAGGATAGATACGGGAGGCAGTACGCCGAATGCGTCGGCAGAGAGGAAGATAACGTTCTTAGCGTCAGGACCTGCGCTCTTACCGTTAACCTTCTGAGCAATCTTCTCGATGTGGTCGATAGGATATGATACACGAGTGTTCTCGGTTACGCTCTTATCAGCGAAGTCGATCTTGCCGTCAGCAGCAACAGTTACGTTCTCGAGCAGAGCGTTGCGCTTGATAGCACCGTAGATGTCAGGCTCGTTCTCCTTAGAGAGGTTGATAACCTTAGCGTAGCAACCGCCCTCGAGGTTGAATACACCCTCGTCGTCCCATCCGTGCTCGTCATCACCAATCAGCAGACGCTTAGGATCGGTAGAAAGAGTGGTCTTACCAGTACCAGACAGACCGAAGAAGATAGCTGTGTTCTTACCCTCCATATCGGTGTTGGCAGAGCAGTGCATGGAAGCGATGCCCTGCAGAGGCAGATAGTAGTTCTGCATAGAGAACATACCCTTCTTCATCTCACCACCGTACCAGGTGTTGATGATGCACTGCTCGCGGCTGGTGGTGTTGAAAGCTACACAAGTCTCTGAGTTCAGACCCAGCTCCTTGTAGTTCTCAACCTTTGCCTTAGAAGCGTTATAGATTACGAAGTTAGGCTCGAACTTCTCCAACTCCTCAGCGGTGGGCTGGATGAACATGTTCTTCACGAAGTGTGCCTGCCAAGCTACCTCAACGATGAAGCGAACAGCCAGGCGGGTAGCCTCATTAGCACCGCAGAAAGCGTCGACAACGTAAAGCTCCTTGTTGCAGAGCTCCTTGATGGCGATCTCCTTAACCTTTGCCCAAACCTCCTCAGACATGGGGTGGTTGTCGTTCTTGTACTCTTCGGTAGTCCACCATACCTTATCCTGGCTCTGTGCGTCCTTCACGATGTACTTGTCCTTAGGTGAACGTCCAGTGTAGATACCAGTCATTACGTTAACAGCGTCGAGCTCGGTGTTTACACCCTTGTCGAAACCTGTCAGACCAGCCTTTGTCTCCTCTGCGAAGAGAGTCTCATACGATGGATTGTGAGCAATCACGGTAGAACCGGTGATGCCATACTGAGTCAAATCTAACTTTGCCATAATACAAATCTTTTATTTTAAATTGTGAGTTTACTTCTACCTATTTAATAAATTTCAGCGTGTTTTCTCGAAACACGGCGCAAAGTTACGAAATAATTAGGAATTAGGAATTAGGAATTAGGAATTATTTACCTTTTTAGACCGCTTTTTTGAGTTAAAGAATATGAAAATAGGGTAGGTCGGATGCATTTGTAACGCTGACTTAGCAAAATTCCCAAAGAAAATGTTTATCTTTGCAGCATATAAAATCCTAAAATATGCAAGTAATTAATTTTTCAGAACAGAACAGCGTCATCAACCAGTTTATGGCTGAGTTGCGTGACAAGACGTATCAAAAAAACCGACTCGTGTTTCGCCATAATGTGAAGCGTGTTGGCGAAATGATGGCTTATGAGCTTTCCAAGACCTTGGAATACAAGAAGAAGACCATCACCACCCCGTTAGGAACCATTGACATTCCCCTGATTAAGGATGACATCGTGCTGGCAACCGTCTTGCGTGCCGGACTGCCTTTCCACGAGGGTTTCCTCCATGTGTTCGACCAGGCTGACAATGGTTTCGTATCGGCTTTCCGTATGTACCTGAACCGAGAGCATACCGAGGTGGGCGTGTACACCGAGTATATCGCCACGCAGAGTGTCAAGAACAAGACCCTGATCATCGTCGACCCCATGCTGGCTACGGGTGGTAGTCTGGCAGCGGCTATCGAGTCGCTTCTGGAAAACGGCAAGCCCAAGAAGATTCACCTCTGCTGCGTGATTGCCGCTCCTGAGGGTATTGAGGTGGTGAAGCAGGCGCTACCTGAAGATTCCACCATCTGGTGTGCTGCCATTGACCAGGGTATGAACGAGCATAAGTATATCGTGCCGGGATTCGGCGACTGCGGCGACCTCTGCTACGGAGAGAAGGTGCAGAGCTTCCGTAAAAACAAGTAAAAACAGAGGCTCTGGCGAGGTTTACTCGTCAGAGCTTCTTTGTTGATGCTCATTCATATATTCGCGAGGAGACAGACCATAGAGCTTCTTGAAGACGGTAGAGAAGGAGGCCGCATTCGAGAAACCACAGGCATACATCACTTCCGAAACGTTCATGTCGCCTAACGAAAGGAGCGAGGCGGCTTTCTTGAGTCGGATATTGCGAATGAAATCGTGAGGAGTCTGACCCGTCAGCTCTTTCATCTTGCGGTGCAGGTGAACACGGCTGATGCCTACCTCGTCGGCTATCTTGTCGACACTTAAGTCGCTGTTGCCCAGATTCTTATTGATGACCGTCATGACACGCTCAAGCAGTTTCTCGTCAGGCGACTTCATCTTGATGTCTTCTACCAGTTCCTCCAGCTGGTCGTTGCGTCCGTATTTCAGTTGCAGCAGCTGGTGGGAGTGGATGAGGTTGACAATGGTACGGCGCAGAATGTCCATATTGAACGGTTTGACGATATAGGCGTCGGCTCCGGTAGCCAAGCCTTCCAACTGGTCCTCCTCGCGACTCTTGGCTGTGAGCAGGATAACGGGAATATGGCTGGTCGTAGAATTGGTCTTGATCTTGGAACAGAGCGTGTTACCGTCCATTTCAGGCATCATCACGTCGGAAATCACCAGGTCGGGCAGCTCTTTCAGGGTGGCCTGCAGACCTTCCTTACCATTGATACACTTGACGACGTCGTAGTCGGCACCCAGTTCGGTGGCCAGATAGTCGCGAATCTCAGCATCATCCTCTACAATCACCAGCTTCTGGCGACGGCTCTTCTTGGGCAAATCCTCCTGCGTTACAGGCCCTTCCGGAGTAATGTCGCTGTCCATCAGAGTGGTGTTGGGGGCGGCTTCCTGCATCTCCACGATCATCTCTTCCGGCTTCAGGTGGCTGCTGCCCAATGGGATATTGACCACAAACTCACAGCCCTTGCCGTCGCTGTTGTTGTGCGCCTCAATGGTTCCGTGGTGCAGTTCTACCAGCGAACGGGTCAGGTCGAGACCAATACCGGTGCCGACATTGCGGTCGTTGACGCTGGAAGGTGACTGGTAGAAACGCTCGAAGATACGCTCGAGCTTGTCTTCCGGAATACCCTCACCACTGTCCTTGATGGCTATTGAAGCCTGGTTGCCGTCTTGGGAGACTCGGATGCGAATGTCGCCTCCTGCAGGCGTGAACTTGAAGGCGTTAGACAGGATATTGACAATAATCTTGTCAAAGTTTCCTCTGTCTACCCAGGCGGGCAGAATGTTGTCGTCGTGCTCATAGCTGAACTTGATGCTCTTGGCCTTGGCCTGCTGGGCAAATAGGGTATAGATGTCTCCGATAAAGCCTATCAGGTCGGTCTCGCACATGTGCATTACCATCTGACCCTTGTCAATCTTTCGCAGGTCCATCATCTGGTTGATCAGACCCAGAATACGCTCGGCATTGCGACGAATGGTCTCATAGACACTCCGGCGGTGGGGGTCTTCGTCCTGCTTGATGAGCGAGAGCAACGGGCTGACAATGAGTGTCATAGGTGTGCGTATCTCATGGGAAATGTTCATGAAGAAACGCAGCTTGGCGTCGGCCATCTCCTCTGCGTGGATATGCTCCTGCATACGCAGACGCTCCTGCTCTCTGCGACGGTGAGACTTGCGGTACCACCAGAACAGCGCTGCAGCTATTAATATATATATAAGGTATGCCAAAGGTGTCCGATACCAAGGAGCGTGGATGACTACCGTGAAGCAGCGCTCTGGGGTGGAGATACCGTTCTGCTCGGCAACGACGCAGAAGTCATATGTGCCTGGCGACAGGTGGCTGAAGGTAATCTCATTGACGCCCTGCGGCATACGCACCCACTCTTCGTTGTTGATACGGTAGCGGTAGACGATGTGCTCAGGGTTGTCGTAGGTCAGCGTCGACAGCTGGATAGCAAACGAGTTGTCGCTGGGACCGAGGACAAAGCGGTCGGAGGAAATGACGGGCGAATTGGTAACCTTCCAGAAAGACGACATGGTGGCGGGTGTAACGGGCTCACCATTGACGGAGAATCCCGTCAGCTTCACTTCGGCCTTCCATTCTCTCTCCTTGATTTCCTTGGGGTCAAACCAGGTGACGCCTCCCAGTCCTCCGAAAATCAATTTCCCGTTAGAGGTCACCCAAGAGGCTCCGTCGCTGAACTCGTTGGACTGGAGTCCGTTGTCCACGAAATAATTGCTGACCGTGTGGGTCTTCGTGTTGATACAGCAGAGACCGTGGTCTGTACCAATCCAGAGGTTTCCCTGTTTGTCTTCCTCCATGCTGCTGATGCCATTGTCGGCCATTCCGCTCTCTACCCCGTGACGTTCCATCTGATGGGTCTTCAGGTCGTAACAGAACAATCCGTCATTGGTGCCGATACGCAGCTTTCCTCCAAATTCGCGGGCTATACGCACAGGCGTTCCGTAGTTGGGCGTGTTCTGGCCGTTGAAGGTAGAGAGCCAGTCTTCCTTGGCGATATCCATGGCGCAGACACCCATTGACGTGGCTACGTAGATGCGCTTGTTGTCGGGCGAGAGGGCTATCTTTGAGATATAGTTGTTGGCAATGCTGTTCACCTTGCGGTTAAGACTGGCCTCTTCGGCCATTGTGTATTCCTTTACGTCGCCCGTCTTGGTGTCAAAGCGTAGCAGTCCTTGTCCCATTGTTCCTATCCAGAGATTGCCGTCAGGAGCAGAGGCGAGGTCGAAGATGCTGAGATTGGAGCCTTGTGGCAAGCTTTGTGGGTGATAGGTCAGCGAACGGGTGTCTATCCAGCCGCAGCCTTCTTTGTAAGAACCTATCCAAACGCGCCCCATATTGTCTTCCGCCAACGTTAAGATGGTGGAAGGGAAGTTCTCCTTGAAATGCTTGATAACCTTTTGGTTCTGGTCTAAGCAGTAAAGTCCGTCCTTGTCGGTACCTGTCCAAGAGTAACCGTTACTGCTCACCAAGACACTTGTTACGCAGGCTGTGCCGATGATGTTACGAGAGCCCAGCTTGTAACCCATGTACTTGAATCCTGTGGTCTTGGCAGGCTGCATGAATACACCTTTCTGCAGCAGACCGAGCCAGATGTTACCGTTGTTGTCCTCGCAGATGCTGTACACCTTGGCTGTGCTCAGGTCTACGTCTCTGCTATAGTAGGGATTGTCTTTCAGCGTGTTGGTCTTGGGGTTGTAGATGGCCATTCCCAGTCCGTCGTAGCCAATCATGATTTCTCCCTCGCGAGTGACGCAAAGTGCTGAGATGTGCTTGTTGCCTGTACTCTCGATATGAACGGGCTTGTCATTCTCTATGCGGAACAGTCCGGCATTGGTGGTTCCAACGTAAACACGTCCCTCATGATCTTCGCAAACGTCAAGTGGAGCGCCTGTCTGGTCCTTTGGGTCGAAATAGCGGTGCAGCGACTTGCCGTCGTAGCGCAACAGTCCCATATCCTCCGTCGTCAACCATACCTGCTGTCGTCTGTCTTCTATCATGCGGTGGATGGTAACCACATTTTTCAGTTCGCCTCCAATCTGGCGCGCTTCTTGCTTGTTGACCATGCGCATCAGTCCGCGTCCGGAGGTTCCAACCAGAATCTCGCCATTCTTCCGTTCCAGCAGGCTGGTGATATAGCTGGGCATGTGACGCCCGTCGAGGTCGTAGGTCTTGATGTCGTTGAAACGCTCGCCGTCGTAAGTCTGGAAAGCACCATACATACCTATATAAAACAAACCGTTGCGGTCCTGCAACATACAGTTGACATAGTTGCTGGCCATTCCGAGGCCTTCTCCCTGCTCTTTCTTGAAGATGCGCGTCTGGTAGCCGTCGTAACGATTAAGTCCGTTACGAGTTGCTGCCCAGAAAAATCCATCTCTGTCAATATACAACTGGGTGGTGTAACTGCTCGACAATTGCTTGTCGGCATCAAAGTGTCGGCCTGTCTGGGCGTTCACGCTGAAGTTAGTCAGAAAGCATATAAATGCCAGTAGAACTTTACGTCTCATCATTTTGCCTTAGGTTACAAAAACTATGCAAAGGTAGCATATTTCCTTGGAACTACCAAACAAATGTTACATAAAACAAAGTCCGCGATACATATTTTTTCAACATATGTTACATAAAGAGTGTAATTTTGCACCTCGAAATCGATTTTTTCC
>Ga0129306_1002936_pt1 | contig 13937 bp, 11 predicted proteins | sample P827metagenome_FD_94438 | JGI IMG/M metagenome (GOLD analysis project Ga0129306, IMG submission 94438) | Capybara group fecal microbial communities from Wisconsin, USA - P827 metagenome | ecosystem: Host-associated > Mammals > Digestive system > Large intestine > Fecal | place: USA: Wisconsin...
AAAAACTTTTTCTTTTATTGTCTCTTCAAAGGCATCGTACGCACGCTTAGCAATATCAACGCTTATATCCCCGCTTACATCTGCTTTAAGCCTTGCCATACAGCCGGTATCACTTATATAACCTGCGGATTCTCTTATGCAAAGTTCCAGTTCTTTTGCCTTTATCCTATTGCTGCTTTGCCCAAGAATAATAAGATTTGATCTTCTTTTTATGTAAGCGCCGTAAACAGAGGCTTTTTTAAGTATTTCATCGTACCCGTCGGTATAGTCTGCGTTGTTTTTTATAAGCATATCAAGCTCGTTTATGGGCTCTTTTAACTCTTCAGCTATCTGATCATAAAGCTTGCTTTGCATATTTACCGCCGCGATCTTCTTTTTTATCTCGATCTCGGCGTTTAATACGCTGTTGCTGTCTGAAAGCTCTTTTTTTGTTTCAGACAAGGCCTCAAGAGTTCTGTTTAGCATCGATACATCTTCTGTCCAGAGGAAATGACCGCTTCTTATCTTTATGTTTTTAAGTCTTGTGTCTTCATCAAGATAGAATTCTTCTTTTTCAGACTCGGTATAGGCCGCGGCAGGAAGTTCTTTCCAGTTTTTTGAAGAGTAGCGCACATTATAATCATTATCGGTGATCTGCGCTGCAAAAGGCGAATATAAAAAGACTTTCTCATAGCCGATATTTGCCCTTATAAAACCTGCCTGTATAAGGCTTTCCCAAAGAGACATGGTAAGCGCACAAAACATGGTGGTAACATCGATGATTATCGGCATTTTGGAAAGAGTGCCCGTAACGTAGATGCCTGTATACAAAAGTCCGATCCCCACTATTATAAGAGGAAAAACGATCCTTTTTCTTATACCCTTTATAACGCATTTTTTATAAATGATATAAAGCATGGCTCCCACAAGCAAAAGGATCCATGTTACTATCACATAATAAAAGAACCCGTAAGTGTATTTGTCAGCGTCTGCATCGATAAACTTAAATACAAGTTCATGCTGCTCATTGGTAAAAACCGTAAGGAACATAAGCACTGTAATAAGATGGATCAAAAAAAACGCCGGTTTTGGCCTGTAGTTTTCTTTTGTCCCCACATAGATCGCTGCCGTAAGCCCCATAAGAGGCAAAAACAAAAGGGCCGCGTAAAACAGATACCAAAGGAGCCTTGTGGCAAGAGGGTCTTTCACAATATAGTATTTGACGGTCTTTATTATAAGCCAGCAGGTCATAACGATGCAGGAAGTAATAAGACAGTTCCTGATCTTTTTTTGCATAACTCTCCTGTAAACCGCCACTCCCCAAAAAAGCACCGCTGCAAGAAGCGCTGCCGCTACCATCATTTCTTTAAAGCTGTTTAGGAGCTCACTTTGAAAGTGCAGCGAGTTGATTATGCTTACGGCTATGAGATAGGCATAACTTCCTATAAGCAGGCCTGTCTGTTTTACCATTCTCCTACTCAATCTCATCAAGTAACCTCTTTGCCTCTTTACTTATCATATCTGTCAAAAATATCTTTTCATTTTTGTTTGTTACTTCAAAATCTCTTCTAAGAGCCGCTTCTTCGGTATTCATATCCTGTAAGAATTCTCTTACTGAAAGCAGGCGGCACCCCTGACTTCTTATAATGATCTGTTCCTGTCTGTCGGATGTGGCTACTGTAATAAGATATTTTTTCGCATTATCCGTGGCAAATCTTTCAATATAGCTGTCGGCAGTCTGAGCTGTCTTTGTGTAGACAATGTTTATACTGCCTTCTTTTAAAACCTCTTCAGGGTGGCTTAAAACGTGATATGCATCAAAAACAAGGATAACGTGGGCTTTTATGCGCCCTGCATAGTTGCATACCTTGTCTATGAGTTTTTGCTTTGCTCCGTCTATATTGGCTTTAAGAAGCTCTGCTGCCTCATCCCATGAAAACAGCACATTATAGCCGTCTATCAAAAGATATTCGTCTTTGATCTCAGGAGCCTTAAAGCTCCGTTTTCTGATCACAGGCTCTTCTTTCTTAAATCTGCTCTTTTTAACTTTCCTGTTTGCATAAAGGGTGCGCTCTAGGATCCCGTCTATCTCGTCGGTACCTATAAAGGACCTCTTTTCTGCCTCGGCCTTTGCCTTTGCAATGATCTCCTCTTCAGTTGGAATATTGCTCTCAACCTCAAAGCCTGTAAGCTTTATGTCATCTTCCACATGCTTAAATTCAGGCACAGATTCCCAGGTAACTATAAAGCCTGTTCCGTGGCTGCAAAATACGGAAGAAGAAGGATTATCAAGGTCACTTTCAGGATCGTAGGCAAAACTTTCCATAACTTCATCTGCGTTATGGCAAACATCATACCCTGAAGGAGTAAGTGTAAGTGAGCCCTTTCCTCCCGTATAAGAATTAAGCTCGCTCTGATATCCGTTCATAGTCACAACCGGTACATTGCCGCTTATAACGGCGCGCTCTGCCCCGCTTTCTGTTATCTCAAAGGTTCCGCTCATTTTTTCTATATCGCTTATGGCTCTTCCAAGAAAATTAGCAGGAAGCTCTAGGGTAAAGTCATAATAAGGTTCAAGAAGCACAGCAGGGGCCTGCATAAGACCCTGTCGAATGGCTCTGTAGGTAGCCTGCCTGAAATCTCCGCCTTCTGTGTGTTTTATATGGCTTCTTCCCGAAATAAGGGTGATCTTTATATCCGTAACAGGTGAGCCCGTAAGAACTCCCACATGTTCCTTTTCAAGAATGTGGGTAAGTATCAGCCTCTGCCAGTTTTTTTCCAAAACATCGGTGCTGCATGAAGAATAAGCGGTAATGCCGCTTCCGGGGTCTCCCGGCTCTAGTAAAAGGTGTACCTCGGCATAGTGCTTTAACGGCTCAAAATGGCCTATTCCTATTGCAGGCGCGGTTATGGTCTCTTTATAAAGCACGCTGCTTTCCCCAAAGCTTACATCTATGCCGTATCTTCTTGCTATCTCGCTTTTTAAGATCTCAAGCTGAACATCTCCCATACTCTCAGCCTGAAGCTCTGAAAGAGCCTCATTCCAGCGGATATGAAGATCCGGCTGTTCATCTGCAAGCTCGAAAAGCTTTGGAAGCACTTCTTTTACATCTCTTCCTCCGCCTATTTCCATCTTGTAGGTCATAACAGGTTCAAGGCTGACCTTTGTAAGACCTTTTTCGGCTCCTATGGCTTCCCCGAACCTTGTGGTATTAAGGCCGCTTACTGCAACGATCTCTCCCGCAAAGCTCTCTGTTGGCGACGCATACCTGTTGCCTGAATAGACTCTGATACCCGTTACCTTTTCGCCTGAAGGCATTACAAATCTGTTTTTAAGAGAGCCACCCGTTATCTTCATATGGGTAAGCCTTGTTCCGTCTTCATCATGGGAGATCTTAAAGACTCTTGCGCCAAACTTTTCTCCGTACTGCGGAAAAGTGACGTACTTAAAAAGACCTTCCATAAACTGCGTTACACCCTCATTTCTAAGGGCGGAGCCAAAAAATACAGGAAAGATCACTCTTTCATCTATTAGTTCTTTTATATCGTCTAAAGAAGGTGCATTGCCTTCAAGATAATTCTCAAGTAGTTCTTCATTGCTTGCGGCAATGTTTTCCATAAAGCTTTCAGCCGAATCATCCGTAAAATCAATGGTCTCAGAAGACAGACGGCTTTTAAGCTCAGAAAGGATCTTTTCTTTATCTGTCCCCGGCTGGTCCATCTTATTTACAAAAATAAAAGTTGGGATCTGTGCCTCGCTAAGGCACTTAAAGAGAGTAAGCGTATGTCCCTGCACTCCTGCAGGCCCGCTTACTATAAGGATAGCGGCATCAAGTACGGCAAGGGTTCTTTCCATTTCGGCGGAAAAATCCACATGCCCCGGAGTATCAAGAAGAGTAACACAGGTGTCTTTATATTCAAAGACCGCCTGCTTTGAAAAGATGGTAATGCCGCGTTTTTTCTCGAGTTCAAAGGTATCTAAGAAAGCGTCGCCATTATCGACTCTTCCTGTCTTATTAATGGCGCCGCTGTTAAATAAAATACTTTCAGATAAAGTTGTTTTGCCCGCATCTACATGGGCCAGGACTCCTATAACGAGCCTTTTCATAAACTATTTTCTCCTGTATGTACTCGGTAATATAAGGAAAAGCATAGGGAAAAGCTCAAGTCTTCCCGCAAGCATATCAAACATAAGGACAACTTTTGAAAATGCCGAATATGCCGCATAATTTCTCGCTGGGCCGACTCCCGCAAGGCCGGGGCCTATATCGTTAAGAGTGGCAACGACTGCGGTAAAGTTTGTAGTAAAATCAAATTCGTCAGGTGCTATAAGAAGTACGGAAAAGACAACTACCACAACGTATACTGCAAGGAATGAATTCGCAGAGCGCACCGTCTCGTGGGCTACCATATGTCCGTCCATCTTGATCTTTTTTATCTCGCGAGGATGTACCAGTGTGGAAAGCTCTTTTTTGATGGATTTAAACCATATAACGAACCTTGAAACTTTCATACCGCCGCAGGTACTGCCCGCGCATCCGCCGATAAACATAACCGCCACAAGAACCGTCTTTGAAAGCTGCGGCCAGGAGTCAAAATCAACGGTAGCAAAACCTGTTGTTGTCATAATTGAAGCCACCTGGAAAGCAGCATGTCTGACTGTTTCTCCTGCCGACGCGTAAATACCGCGAAGATCAAAGCAGATTATGCCTATTGCTGCAGCCATGATGATGGTATACCATCTTACTTCTTCAAGCTTAAATATCTCTTTTATCTTTCCGCTTATAAGAAGAAAATACACGGTAAAGTTCATGCCCGCAAGGAACATAAAAACAGTGATGACGATCTGGTTATATGCACCGTAACTTGCTATACTGTCTCCTAAAAGGCCAAAACCTCCGGTACCGATGGTACCAAACGAAATAGTAAGGGCCTCAAAAAGAGTCATCTTGCCAAAAAGTAAAAAGATAACTTCAAGGGTAACAAGACCGACGTAAATAAGATAAAGGATCTTTGCCGTGTCTTTTGCATGTGGCACAAGTTTCCCTACTGAAGGACCTGTACTTTCCGCTTTCATGATGTTCATGGACCTGCCACCCATAAGAGGGACGATAGCCATCATAAAAACGCAGACACCCATACCGCCTATAAAATGTGTAAAGCTGCGCCAGAAAAGGCTTGCTCTGCTAATGGTGGTAAGGTCTGAGATAACACTGGCTCCGGTGGTAGTAAAACCCGAAACTGTTTCAAAAAGTGCATCTATGTAATTTGGTATCTCGCCTGTAACTACGAAAGGAACCGCGCCAAAAAGCGACATAAAAACCCAGGAAAAGCCTACGCAAAGGAAGCCTTCCTTAGCGTAGATCTTGGAATTAACGGGTTTCTTTAAAGACATAAGCGTTCCTATCAAAAAGCTTGCAAGGGCCGTAAGAAAATAAACAAGGACATTGTTTTCTTTGTAAATGACTCCTACAAGTGCGGGAAACATAAGAAGCCCGCCTTCTATCTTAAGGACCAGTCCCACAACGTACATAACAATACGAAAGTTCATCAGCTCTCAAGAACCTCCTTAATGTCAGACACGCTCTTATCGGCAAAAACAAACACAACAAGGTCATTTTTCCTTATCTCATCAGAACCTGTAGGGATAATGATAGAGCCGTTTCTGTAAATACAAGCAAGGATCGTATCTTTCTTGAATTTAAGTTTTGAAAGAGCAACTCCTGTATAAGAAGCATCATCTTTTATGGCAAATTCAACTGCTTCAGCCTTGCCGTCTTCAAGTTTATAAAGCTTTTCAACGTTGCTTGACAGCGATCTGCTCATAGACCTTGCGTATCTGACTATATTTTCTGCCATGATAACACCAGGATTGATAACGGTGTCAAGGTCAAGGTTGTCTATAACAGATTTAAATGTGATCCTGTTTATCTTTGTAACTGTCTTTATGTCGGCATTAACTTCTTTTGCATAGATCGACATGAAGATATTTTCCTCATCAAGACCTGTAAGAGCCACAAAACCCTGCGCACTCTTTATGCCTTCTTCATCAAGGATCTTCTGGTCTGTAGCATCTCCGCAGATAACCATGGCGTCGGGAAGCATGTCGCTAAGCTCTTCGCAGCGCTCCTTCTTTTGCTCGATAATGGTTACCCTTACGCCGCTTGCAAGAAGGTATTTGGCAAGATAATAAGAGATCTTGCCGCCGCCTGCTATAAGGGCGCTTCCGACACGGTTCTTTAAGAGCCCCAGCTTTCTAAAGAAGGAGATCGCATCATTTCGCTTTCCTACTATAGTTACTTTGTCGTTTTCTTCAAATACGAAATCACCCTTAGGGATGATGACCTGGTCGTTTCGGCTTACGGAAGCCACCAGGATATTGGGGTTTATATTGCTTCTGACATAAGTAATAGGTTTGTCTATAAGTTCTGAATCTTCACCTACTTTAAAATGCAGCATCTCAACTCGGCCGTTTGCGAATCTGTCGATCTTTATAGCCGAAGGGAACTGCATTATACGAGATATCTCGTCTGCCGCAAGGGACTCCGGGTTGATGATCGACGATATACCGAATTCCTGCATAAAGGTGTTTACCTCTCTGTGATAAAGAGGATTACGGACTCTTGCTATGGTACGGCAGTGCCCTGCTTTTCTTGCGATAAGGCAGCAGATAAGGTTCTGCTCGTCAGAGTCGGTAACTGCAATAACAAGATCGGCATCTTTAACGCCGGCCTCCATAAGGGTTTCATGGCTTACGCCATTACCTACGATACCCATAATGTCAAGTTCATCTGTAACGGAACTTATAACAGCGGCGTTTGGATCGATGATAACTATGTCGTGATCTTCGCTGCTAATCTGTGAGGCTATGGTAAAGCCAACTTTTCCGCAACCTACGATTATGATCTTCATATGTCTTAATACTTCCTTTGTAAATGATCTACCCTCAACTTATTTATTTTACCACATTTACTCATTTATTGAAAGTCCGCGTTTTGCAAGGGTGTCTGCAAGTTCGTTAAACTCTACCCCCGCGTGGCCTTTAACTTTTACAAAACTTACCTCTATGCTGTCCTTTACGCTGTCAAAATAGTCACGGTAAGCTATGGTCCCATCCTTATTTGCCTTCCATTTTCGAAGTGGCCATGCAGCGATCCCCTCGTAGTCATGATAAACAGTAAGTTTTTTAATGCCAAGCTCTATGGCAAGCTTTATGGCCTCCATGCTTGCCCTTATCTCTCCTGCCACATTTCTCATAGCCGCAAGCTCAGCGTCTACCCCCTTGCCACTTATCTCTTTAGTCTCCTCATCCGTAATAAACACAACTCCGTAGCCAAAGCTGTCAGGATAGCACTCATCATAGCTTCCGTCCACATAGGCTATGGCCTCCCCTTTTTTTACATATGTACCAGGTACATGTGTAACATCTTTTACATATGTACCTGGTACATGTGTAATTTTTTCTTTTGGAGTGTCGATGCCTTCAAGGAAATCTTCCGCTTCTTTTAATGTCTTAAAACTCTTGTATCTGGCTCCCGCAAAGCCGTCAACCTGCTCTTTACACTCGTCCCAGGTCTTATATATGCCGGGCTTTCGTCCGTCTCTTACCGCATAAAATTTATCTGCCAATTTGTTTCTCTCCCGTATTTTATTCTAATATCTAGTTTACCCCCGAAAATGCTTACATTCAATAGCAAAATGCCTTTAATTTCCGGTTCTAATATTACATATAAGAAGAAATACAGAAAAAAAATAATTTTACTATGGAAAAAATTGAATAATTGTGTTATTGTATACAATAAATATGAAGGATGAGATAAATTGGCGGCATGTACTGCCAAAGGATCCGGAGGGAGAGAGTTATGAATAAATACGAATCAATGACAAAAGACGAGCTTGTTTTAGCCAAAAACGAGTATCAAAAAGAGTATGATGCTTTCAAGGCACAGGGTCTTAAACTCAACATGTCAAGAGGAAAGCCAAGTAAAGAGCAGCTTGACCTTAGTATGGACCTTATGAGTGTTCTTGACAAGGATTCCGAGCTTGTAGGCGAAGAGGGAGACGACTGCAGAAACTACGGAGTACTTGACGGACTTAAAGAAGCAAGAGAATTCCTCGGTGCTATCTGTGAGGTTTCTTATGAGAATATCATTATTTACGGCAACTCTTCACTTAACGTTATGTACGACACAGTTGCAAGATCCATGACTCACGGTGTATGCGGAAGCACACCTTGGTGCAAGCTTGATAAAGTTAAGTTCCTTTGCCCTGTACCCGGGTATGACAGACACTTTGCCATCACCGAGTTCTTTGGCATCGAAATGATAAATATTCCTATGACAGAATCAGGTCCTGATATGGATCTTGTTGAAAAATACGTTGAAAATGACCCTGCGGTTAAGGGTATCTGGTGCGTACCTAAGTATTCAAATCCTCAGGGTATTACATATTCAGATGAAACCGTAAGACGTTTTGCAAGGCTTAAGCCTGCTGCAGAAGATTTCCGTATCTACTGGGACAATGCTTACAATGTTCATCACCTTTACGAAGAAAAAGAAAAACAGGATTTCCTTATCGAGATCCTTAACGAATGCGAGCGTGCAGGCAATCCTGATATCGTTTACAAATTCATTTCAACTTCAAAGATCAGTTTTCCGGGCTCCGGTGTTGCTGCCATTGCTGCTTCTAAGAAAAACCTTGAAGATATCAAAAAGCAGCTTCGCGTTCAGACTATCGGCCACGACAAGTTAAACCAGCTTCGTCACGTACAGTACTTTAAAGACATTGACGGTGTTATGGCCCACATGATGAAGCATGCAGCTATTCTCAGACCTAAGTTTGAGATGGTACTTGATACCCTTGATACCGAGCTTGGTGGTCTTGGAATCGCAAGCTGGACAAAGCCTATGGGCGGCTACTTTATTTCCTTTGATTCTATGGAAGGTACAGCAAAGAGAATTGTTGAGCTTGCAAAGGAAGCCGGCGTTGTGCTTACAGGCGCAGGTGCCACATTCCCGTACGGAAAAGACCCGAAAGATTCAAATATCCGTATTGCTCCTTCCTTCCCTACACTTGACGAGCTTAAACTTGCGGCAAAACTCTTTACACTTTGCGTAAAGCTTGCCTGCGTTGAAAAAGTACTTGAGAACAAATAATGCTGCTTAACACATATCTTAAAGAAACTTTTGGATGCAAAGTATATAAAATAGCCTTAAACGGCGGTTTTACCTGCCCGAACAGAGACGGAAAACTTGACAGCCGCGGCTGTATCTTCTGCTCTGCAGGGGGCAGCGGGGATTTTGCGGAAGATGCGACGCTTTCTGTAACTGAGCAGATAGAAGCAGGCAAAAAGAAGCTTCAGGGCAAGATAAAAGGCGGAAAATATATCGCGTATTTTCAGGCTTTTACAAATACATACGGGCCGATAGATAAGCTTCGAAGGCTCTTTTTTGAGGCTGTAAGCTGTTCTGACGTTGCAGCACTTTCAATTGCCACAAGGCCGGATTGCCTGCCTGAAGAAGTACTTGCTCTCCTATCTGAGCTTAACAATATAAAGCCTGTATGGGTAGAACTTGGGCTGCAGACCGTAAATGAGGAGTCAGCTAAATATATAAGGCGCGGCTATCCTCTTTCCGTATATGATAAAGCCGTAAAGGACCTTAAAGATATTGGTATAAATGTTATAACCCACGTTATCTTAGGGCTCCCGGGTGAAAGCAAAGAAGACATGCTTGATACGGTGCGATATGTCTGCAAAAGCGGAAGTTCCGGCATCAAGCTCCAGCTTTTGCATGTACTTAAAGGTACCGACCTTGAAAAGGACTATTTAGCAGGGAAATTCGCGGTACTGTCTGAAGATGAATATATAGATATCATTAAAATGTGCCTTAAAGAGATACCGCCGGAGGTTGTGATCCACCGCCTTACAGGTGACGGAGATAAAAAGATCCTTGTGGCTCCCCTTTGGAGCGGCAATAAAAAGCACGTAATAAACAGAATAAACGCTATAATAAAAGACACAGACCATCACTAGTCTGTGTCTTTATTGTTGCTAATAGTAAAACTGATTATTTGTAGTTCTTAAAACCAAGTTTCTTCATGGTTACGCCGTCAATCTTACCGGTAACCTTCTTTGCGTAAGCAAGAATCTCCTGAACGCCTGTATTGATGATAGCCATATGATCTACGGCTCCATCAGAATCATCTTCTAATACAAACGCATCGCTTTTCGTAAATTTTGTCTTCTTAGTCATCTTAGAAGGATTGATAAATACCATAGCAGTTCCAACCATATTGCTTTCTGCGTCAAAGGCTGAATAAACAATGCAAGGATCTGTGTTTGGAGTATAAGTTAATACTATTGTATAGAAGCAATCATCATCTCCGCCGATGTAGGTAAATCCAATGCTGTCCTGTTTTTCAACGTATGAAGCGCCAAGAATTGTTGTGTCTCCTGTTACGTCCATTGAAACAAGGTTGTATGTTCCCTTAGGAGACTCAGATCCATTGGCTTTAACGTATTTAGCGAAAGCTTTTCTTACCTTTTTGTATTTGTCCTTAGCTGTAAAGGTGATCTTAACGGTTTTTGACTTCTCGCTCTCACCTTTTTTGTTTTTGGCTGTTACACAATAAGTAAGCTTTGTTCCTTCAGCGAAGGTTTCTTCTTCGTCGTAAAGATTTTTGTCAACAGTATCAACTTTTTTGAGCTTTCCGTCATTTACGCTTCTGTAAACCACATAGCTCTTTGCGCCCTTTACTTCATCCCACATAAGACCGACAGCGCCCTGTACCATAGCTGCTTTTAACGCCTTTGGAGCCTTAAGTGCTGCTGCAGCGCTAACGCTTGTCTGTGGCATTACGCCTACGAACATAGCAAGTGCAAGAACTGCACACATGACCTTTAATACATTCTTCTTCATTCCATTGTTCTCCTGTTTGTTATAAATTTAGCAACGTAAAAAAGTATAACTATTATGAACCGGTTTGTAAAGTCACAAATTGTATTTATTTGAAACCAATTTCTGTGTTATATGTAACCATGGAATTCATATTCATTTTATTCACATTTTTAGCCTTTTTTGTGAATAATCTGCCATAAAAATCACACCAATATCAATTAATGGTCATTTATCACCCATATTAGGTATGCTATAATCCAGATGTAAACAAGTAATAATTTAAAAAACGGAGGAAAAAGAATTATGGCAGTTATTAAAATGAATTTTCTGTCACAGGCACTTGGGATGCAGACAAATGTTACGATCTGTCTTCCAACATTCAGTTTTGCCGACATTATGGCAGGAAGAAAAGAAAGCAAAGATGTTTATAAGCAGGGAATGAAGTATCAGGTACTCTGGCTTCTTCACGGCGGCTCCGGAGATGACAGCGACTATGTTAACTTTTCCAACATTGTTCGCTACGCAGATGACAACAAGCTTGCTGTAGTTATGCCTGCAGACTACAACAAAGGCTACGCAGATGAGGAAGGCCCTGAAGGCATGATGGGGGCAGCAAAGTACTACTCTTTCGTAGTTGATGAGCTTCCTCGTATGCTCCAGGCTATGTTCCCTCTTTCAGACAAGCGTGAAGACAACTTCGTTGCCGGCCTTTCCATGGGCGGTTTTGGTACATTTAAGTGTGCCATGCTTAATCCTGAGAAATACGCAGCCGCTCTTTGCATGAGCGGTGCAGGACACGACCCTGCTGAAGATGACGGCAAGACTCCAAAGCTTTTTGCAGTAGAGCCGGGCAGCCCTACAGACGCCTGGGCAGCGGCAAAGAGAAATGTTGATGAGGGCAAGCCTCTTCCAAAGATGTTTCTTACAGTTGGCGATAAAGACTTTACACTTGAAGGAATGCAAAAAACCAACGCTTACCTTAAGGGTCTTGGCTACGATACCTTTTACGAGGAAGTACCGGGCTACGGCCATGAGTGGGATTTCTGGGATCTTACTCTTCGTAAAGCCATCAAAGAATGGCTTCCTATCAAACACGCAGCAATATATCCTGAAGATTAGCAGCATCATTTCTTCTTCATTATGCAAAAAGGACCCGGGAACAATCCCGGGTCCAAATAATTAATAACCAACGGCTTCTACACCATATTCTGCCTGTTCTTCTGTAAAACCCTCGAAAATCAGCTGATCTATTAGTCCTGACTTCGAAAATGAACTGTACTTAATATAGTCATTTGCGCATTTTGCAGCTTGCTCAAACCAGTCTGCACCGCTGTTATCGACTCCATATACCGCTTGATCATGAGTAAATTTTTCAAATTCCAACTGTCCTATTAAACCATCATAGGAAAAAGCTGAATATTGTAAATAACTTTTAGCAGAAGCCAACGCTTGATCGTTCCAGTTTGCTCCACAGTTGTCAACAGCATAGGTACATTCTTCTTCCGTGTAACCCTCATATTCGAGCTGGCTCATCAAGCCCTCATACGAAAAGGCAGAAAATCTCAAATATGATTTAGCTGACGCCAAAGCATTTTTCTTTCCAAGTGAAACATTCGAAATGTTAGGCACTGTCCATTTTTTTGAAGCGGATGCCTTGCTCCATACGTTTTTCCCTTTTTCCTTCTTATACGCTTTGACTCTGTACTTAATTGTTGAACCTTCACTACTACTCCACTTTTTATCAATCACGGACGTTTTAGTTGTAGTAGTAACTTTTTGCCATTCGGAATCTGAAGGTGTTTTTCTATAAACTCTATATCCTGTGGCCCCATCAATTGCTTTCCAACTTATCTTAGGATTATTATTACTATTTGAAATGCTGATTACCGGGGAATTAAGCTTAGACGCAGCTTTTACTATGGATGAACCTTCCACAAAAATCAACATAACAAGAATAACTGCCATCAATCTAATAAACCATTTTTTTGAGTCCATACATAACCTCCTATTCAAACGATGAAACAGATATTAGTATGATACGTAATAAGGATTTGGTCTTGTTAAGATAGAAATCAGATCAATAATGATACCGATTCCAAAAAGACCAACAGTAAATATATAAACAATTCCCATTACTATCTTTCCATCATAAAACTTATGTGCACCAAGCCAACCAAGGAAAATGCAAAGGCAAAGTGCCACCCATTTATTTCGAGGATTTCCTGCGCGTCCTCCTACTACATTTGTATTAGTATTAACATTAGAGTTTGTGTTAGCATTGTTAATAACAATCTGTGGCTGCTGAACCTGAGCTGCCTTCTCAACCTTTGTTACGATAATCTTTTCGCCATTTTCAAAAACCTGAACTTCATCGCCTACTGACGGCATGAAATTTAGTGAATTTGATGGGACCTCTTTGATTGTTCCATCATCTAATCCAATGCTTACGGTGTCATTTCCAATCTGAATAATCTTACTCATTACTTTATCCTCTCTTTTATATGTTAGTACGTCGCGCTTCGCAACATCTGTTTACATTATTACACTAATCAATACGCGTGTCAAATATAATTATCATTTTGATAATGTAATATCATTCTGATTATTTTATCATCATAGACATATTGAAGAGTTACTGGGGAGTATAATAAGATGGTATCAGATAGGATTAAACATTTAAGAGAACAAAACGGGCTTACACAGAGCGAATTAGCAAGAAAACTAAAGATAACAAGATCAAGTGTCAATGCCTGGGAAATGGGTATTTCAGTACCATCCACACAACTTCTTGTTGACCTTGCAAATATTTTTCATGTATCGACAGATTTTCTGTTAGGGCTTGCCGATAAAGCTACAATCGATGTAAGCGGTCTTTCAGATAAAGATATAGAGTTAGTAACTGAAGTAGTATCACATTTAAGAGCGAAAAACGAATCTGGGAAATGATTCCCGGATTTTATGTAAAAAAAGGACCCAGGAACAATCCCGAGTCCTTTTTTACATATGTCATGATTCAATTTAATTATTTCTTGCTGTAACCCTGAAGGTAAACCTTTACTG
>Ga0129306_1002938_pt1 | contig 13925 bp, 16 predicted proteins | sample P827metagenome_FD_94438 | JGI IMG/M metagenome (GOLD analysis project Ga0129306, IMG submission 94438) | Capybara group fecal microbial communities from Wisconsin, USA - P827 metagenome | ecosystem: Host-associated > Mammals > Digestive system > Large intestine > Fecal | place: USA: Wisconsin...
TCGGAGCAGAGATTCCAAATGATGAAAAGATGAATTATTCGATTCTTCAGAAAAAGAACTAAAAAATTAGGGTTAGACCCCTTAGTCGGAATCTAACCCTGCGTGTTAACTAAATGACATTGGTTCACACCTTACGGTGCTCACAGCAACTGGAATGGGCAAATCCTATATTCAAGACGTAGAACATTCTCACGCTCAGCGCAGCAAGTGCGCAGAGCTGTCTGAACAGTAACCCAATGCTACTGTTTCTCTCATAATTATTCCAAATGTTACATGCCCTTCTCCAATTGAAAATATTGTGAATCCTAAGCGCACTTTCATAAATAACTTAATCAGTTATATAGCAGATATTTTTTATCATTCTGCCCCGCAACTGCCTCTTGGTATAAACTTTACCGGTATCTTCTCTGTTGCCGAATAATCGCTGTCTTTTTTCATATAAGTAAGATATTTGACAGCCTTTCTCGCCCTATATAAGACATCCTGTCGCACAGACGCCAGTGTTGGTCTTACATTTTTACAATCCGCAATGTCATCAAATCCTATCACCCAAATATCACCCGGCACTCTGTATCCATTGTCCACCAGAAAGTATAGAAGCTCTATCGCATAATAATCAGATGCTGCAAATACAGCGCCATATTCTGCGAATTCTTTTTTTCTGACAGCATAATATTTCTTTCGCTCTTCCTTATGCATGGGGATTTCCCAAAAATCCGCTCTCCCTTCAAGCCCATCACACAGTCCTGTATATCTGTCAAAATCAGGGCTCAGCCTGTTGTCAGCTACAAAGAGCACTTTCAGACAATTTTGATTTCTGAGATACGCTCCGACCTGTCGCCCACCATCGTAATCATCCAACACCAGGTTACATATATTTCTGTCATTCTCAAAAAATCCGTCATACACAACAAAGGGTATACGAATCCGGTCCCTGAGAACCTGATACTCATCTGCACAGAATCCCAGAAGAATCATGCCATCCATATTCCACATTGATGAAAAAGACACTGTATCCATGATATCTTTTGCTTTCTTTAGCATCAGAAAATATCCCGCCTTTTCAATCTCATCCGACAGTGAATTGATGGCAGCACTGACAAAAGGGTCCTCAAGAACATGCCCTTCATACTTTATATGATCATTTACTACAACCCCGATGATATGGGAATTATTCTGCGCAAGAAGCGTTGCAGCCATGTTCGGAATATAACCCATTTCGCGGAGTTTCTCCTGAACCCGGCGCACAGTACCATCAGAGATTTTTTTGGTTTTACCATGTATTACATTGGACACCGTTGCAGTACTTAACCCCAATGCATCAGCCACATCCACTATCCTTACTTTATTTTCATCCCACATATTCTTCCTCACTCAATGGTATTCATCCATTTTCTGCTCTTGAACATGAATATTGAAATTATGAACCTTACCAGTTCTTCCTGTGACAGAATAAAATATACCCACACAATGGGCAGTTTGAATACAAGGCCTGTCAAAAGAGCAAGCGGCACTCCGATCAGCCAAGTGCCAAGCATATCTATCATCATGATGTACTTTGTTCTGCCGCCACTGCGTATGATGCCTCCTCCAAGTATCATGTTCTGAACCTTTATCGGCATAAGTACTGCAAAAGCGGTTAGAAGAGCCAAGCCGATGGTTCTTACATCATCCGCCACGTTAAACAAATGCACATAAGGAGCTTTTAATACTATTATTGTTACTGACAGTATGATGCTGCCAGCGAAACCATACACGCATAGCTTTTTTGATTCCTGATATGCTTTATCATACTCCCTTTCACCAAGACGCTTTCCTACAAGTATTCCTGCAGCCTGGGCAATTCCGCTAAGTGCCCCAATAGTAAGTCCCTGAACCGAACCTGTAAGTGACATTCCGGCAAGTTCGTCTGTGCTCATATGACCATATACAAAGGTATTGATGCTCTGACCAAGAGACCACAGAAATTCATTTAATACAACAGGTATAAGCATGGACAGATACTGCCAGAATCTTTCTTTTCCCAGAGAAACCGAGAAGCCAATCCTGCCATACAGGGCAAAAAACATCACGGTGATCAGGACAGCACCTGCTATCTGGGAAATAACGCTGGCTAAGGCTGCGCCTTTGACTCCAAGCATCGGCATACCAAAGTTTCCGAATATCAGACAATAGTTGAGACCTGTATTAATTATCGCAGACATAAAACCCGCATATAATGGCCATGAGGATTTTCCTCTGCATCTTATGGCAACACCACAAATATTGCTTATACCAAGCGGAATGAATGTCCACCCTATTATTCCCAGATATGAGCTTCCTTCATTAATGACACTCACATCATCAGTAAACATCTTGATGAACTGTAAAGAAAACACCGTTGACAGAAAAAAGAACGCTATTCCTGTCAGTAGCATTACAAGAAAATTCACACAGATACTTCTTTCCTCAGTCTCCCTGTCATTTTTCCCAATATACTGGGATATCATGATTCCTGCTATCGTGCCTATTGCACCGACAACAAATGAATATATAAATCCTGGCTTCCCTGCTATCTCTACTGCAGCTATACTCTTTTCCCCAAGCTGTCCCACCATTATCTGATCTATCATGGAAAAAGACGACTGGAGCATTGACTGAAGAGCGACCGGTATCGCTATACTTATTACCTTTTTTTCAAAAGACTCTTTCATAAAAAACCCCCTTATCATTTGATTAAATGATAAGAGAAATATCCCATATTCACAATGGGTTAATCGCATAACCCTCATCACATCATTAAGAGAGTCAAACAACCCCCAGATAAAATCTGGGGGTTTGTACGGCTACTGCGTACCTATTTATCTAGTTGTTCCAGTAATTCAGGGATATCATATTTTAGTGTTTCATACACTATATCAAGATCGCCATTACCGTAATCATGAACGATACGATTTCTAAAGATGCGTATCTTTATTATGGTGTTACGGAGGAAGATATAAGATGTTTTTTCATATGCCAAGATGAACACCTTTATCTTACTTAGAGGTTTCTTTTTATTCAATTGGCGTTATTTCTGAATTACAGGAATGCTCCTAAATCTCGTTCTTATCTACTAAATTGGGAAGCTTATCCAAAGACAATTCCGATATAGTGTCCATCTGTTTTATTGCCATTTTACGAAGCAACTGCAACCTTTCTGACATAATCTTGCCCTGTTCGATTAGCGCAGCATTGTAGCTCTCAAGGTTAGATAAAACAAGAAGTTGCTGTAAAGAAGCGTAATCTCTAATATTTCCCTTTTTATCAGGATTATCATCACGCCACTTCTTTGCAGTAATTCCAAACAAAGCAACATTCAGTAAATCTGCCTCACTGGAATATTTAAATGTAATCTGTTCTGAGGTAAGTTCCGGTGGTATAAGATATTCCTTTACTGCATCCGTATGAATCCTATAATTTATCTTGGATATCTCCCTATGCAAATTCCATCCTAGAGAAAGACGGCTGTTTTCATCAACCTTTAAGCGCTGGTAATCCTTGATGATATATAACTTAAACTCTGGAGAAATCCATGATGCGAACTCAAAAGCTATGTCTGAATGTGCAAACGTTCCACCATATCTGCCTGATTTTGATACAATGCCGATAGCATTTGTTGCATCAATCCATTTCTTTGGAGACATGGTAAATGCATTTGCGCCAGCCTGGATTTTAAACCCCTCGAATTCGAGGGGTTTAAAATCCGGATTATGAAGTCCCTCCCAAAGTCCAAGAAATTCAATCACGTCTCTATTTCTCATCCAATTTTGAATTACCGCTGTGGGATCATCACTCTTATATCTCGCTATGTCTGTAAGAGATATAAACTCATTTTGAAAATCTGTTGTATATATTCCAATGTCAAATCCTTTGGCATGAATTGTTTCCTTCACAGACTTATTTGGCATAATAAAAACCCCTTTCATCAAAAATAGGCCCACTACTTTCAGAGCTGGTATCGTCATCATCCCAGCCATAGTAATTATAAGCAAATTTATGGGCTTCATCAGGTAACATATTATCCATAGTTATAATCCAAATAACTTAGCTATTTCCGGCATATCCTTTCGGATCTCGTCTGCCAGGTTCACCGGCTCCATATTCAGTAGCTTGATAAACTCATTAAACCTCTTACCGAGCTTCGGCATGGGTTCAACGACTTCTGGAACAAAACATTCCTTGGTCATGAAGTTATCTATTGCTTTATATGGCTGATTTACGCTGATACTCTCAGCTTCAAAATCCCATGTAAAAGAAGATTTGTCGCTGAATTTCTTCGGAATGAAGCTCTCAAAATCTTCTTTTTTCAGCTCCGAGCTTATCTGCGTTCCCTCTTGCCCTGGCATCATAATACAAAGGCAATGGTTGTCAAAATCTATTGATAACCGCTTCATTACGTCTTTTCTCCTTTTGTATATACATATGTATTGCACGTGTATTACATATGTATATCTATTCTTCGTTCTGCCTTACATACTCAGCAATAAGCATGTTTAGCCCCGCATTTGTAGTCATGTTCTTCTGCTCACAAATCGTTCTGAAGCGGTCGTATATTTCTCCGTTTACTCTCGCTGAAATTGCTTTTTCTCTTGGCGGATTTTTTGACTTTTGATACTGTGCTATGGTCTCCGCTTCTGTCTTTTTTTCTCCAGAAATATATGCAATGGTTTCGTTGTCATTTTGGATTTCCTGTCTACGAGCGGCACGCTCTGCTTCTCTCTCCGCTAATGACTTTTTTTCGACCTTTTTCTTAGCCATGTCTCCCATGATAAAACCTCTCTTTCAGATTTGTATATACATATGTATTGCACGTGTATATACTAAATCAATTTTGCAATATCATAATATGCTTTTGCCACATCACTCCTTGGCTCTGATACAACAGCCGGAACACCATCAACATCACCCTTGGAAGCTGCAACAGATTCTTTTACGATACCGAGAATCTTTCCTTTCTTCTCCAAAATTGAAAGAATGTCCTTGTGATCGTTGGCATTTCCTCTGTACATGGTTGGAATAATGCCGGCAACTTTTATATCAGGATTCATGCGCTTATTGGCTTTCACCTTTTCAATACTGTCCTTGATAAGCTCTACGCCCCTGTATGACAGATAATCAGTCTTTACCGGTATAATTACCTCGTCAGCTGCTACAAGGGCATTTGTGACGATAATACCGAGGTTAGGCGGGCAATCAAGGAACACATAATCAAAATCATACTGAGCAAACACTTCGCAAGCATCTTTTATAAAGTAAATCTTTTCATCAAGTGAATTGACATAGTTTTCTGTATTGGCGAGGTTTGGATCTGAAGGTACAATAAACAGCTTTTCCTTTAGGGGAATGGACTTTACCTCAAAAGCGGTATCAGCCGGATCCTTTTTAGGATTAAATAAGTCTACCGTGCTGAACCCTTCTAACCTTTCTTCACCTGGTTCAATGCCCGTGGCAATGGTAAGAGAACCCTGTGCATCCAGGTCGATCATAAGAACTTTCTTACCTTCAATCGCCTTTGCAGCTGCAAGATTATAAGTTGTGGTTGTTTTTGCAACTCCGCCTTTCTGATTTGCTATTGCTATAACCTTCATGTTTTCACGCACCTTTCTTGTATATACATATGTATTATCTTTGTATATACTTATGTATATACAAATGGTATTATATCAAAACTCTCTATCTTCTGCCTTTCTTTTTCTGACCTTTTCAACCCAGTTGTATAGATTCTGACTTTTTGAATCAAGCGATCCTTCTCGGTCTCTCTTTTGCATCAGTTCAACAAATAAAGCACTTAACTCATGTATTTCTTTCTCATAAAGCATTTTTATCATTACCATATCGGAATGATCTACCGTCTCCTTGTCTATGATCCATTCACAATCTTCATAGTCATAGATATTATCCTTAAAAACAGTCTTATCTTCATTCCAGATAGCGAACTTGCCTTTGGTCTCACCTTTTATAATGTAATAGCCTTTGTATCTGTGTCCGGTTATACCGTTTTTATACGTTCGATACTTTGCCATTTACTTATCTTCTCCTTTCTCTTTCTTTTGTTTTTCAACTTGCATCTCATAGAATTTTTTCATGTATGATCGGAGAAGCTCAATCGTCTGTTCATCTGTAGACATTTCTCCACTCTCAATCAGAATCTCTTCTCCGTCATCTGTTTTGGCTACATAATCTACTTTTTTCTTCTTTAAATCGCCCATTTTCTGATTTCTCCTATTTGTATATATAAGTGTATTACATGTGTATTGCACGTGTATATACTTAGTGTTTACGGTATCTTTCTTGTAGTTCAAAAACCTTGCCATCATAGTCTTTTTCAAGGCAATTTAAAAGTCTCTGATACAGAGTGCTTTTGGTCTCTTCCGGAGTAGCTTCAATCTTATCGTAGTAATGAAGGACGAGATCCGTAGCAAAGAGTTCCCAACAGCTCACATCAACAACTCCGGCAACTCTTCCCTGAATGGCTGTACTGTAAAGCTGTGCAACCTTCTTTTCGCTAAGCTTAGCGGAACGATCACTATTAAGCTCTGCAAAAAGAACCGGATATTTTGATTTATCAGCCTGTTTTTGTTTTCTCTCGGCTTCAATCATTTCATTTTCTATACGTTCTTCTTCAAGGCTTTCATCATGAGCCTTGAAAAATGCGTCTGCAACCGATAATTCATCAAGCGTATACTGATGATATCTGTCTCGATCTTCAATCTCACGATACTCTGCATCTATGACCTCATCCGTATTTCGCTGCTCAGGTCCGGTCTTGCCGACCATATAAAACTCAATAGTACGTATTGCCCTGGTCTTTTTATGATGGATATCTTCTTTCTTACCGTCATAGGCAACCTTAATATCCGTATACTTATTGATTTCCTTTACAGCAGGTTCAAGTACATCACGCTTGAATACAGCCCAATTAGACCAACTATCCGGAATTATAGGTTTTCCTTTTTCGGGTCCTTCCTCCAAAATAGCATCACCCATCATTCTCTGAAGATCATACTGTGATCCGGTGCCGTTCTCAAACGTCCATCGTTGATTATTGAACTGATAGCTTTTAAGAATCTCATACAGTCTTGGGGAATATCTGTGCTTCATAAGGGTTACGTTCTGAAGCTTGTAAGATGTGAAATACTGTCCGTTTCCCAAACGTTGCTGAAGCTGAACCAGAAACGGAAACATATCTTCATGGAATTTTATCTTAATCTCGCCCGTGCCTGGATTCATTCGGATGATATGGAACCATCTGACAAGGGATTCCTCGCCATTTTCAAGGTCAATCCACCATCTCATATCAGACAAATCAGTAAGCATGGCTTTAATTTTTTTGTATGGGGCGTCCTTGCTCCATCTGATAAGAGCCTGAAACTCTTTGCAGTTAAAACTGTACAGCTTTCCCGGCTCGTCCTCTGGCTGTATTTTTGAAATAAGGTACAAAACAGCCTTGTTTTCATTGGTGTCCAAAGCATACCGGCTATTCTGAATAAGCCGATTATCCTTTGCGACAAGGCGGTTTCTCGCTTCTTTCAAATCAAATTTATCTGTCATATATTATGATTTACCTCGTTTTTTACCGAAACATTACTCACAATTAAAACTTACAGACTTATTTTACCGAAATTATGCTCACAATTCAATATGTATATACATTTTTTCACCGAAAAATCACTCACAATTCGTTCTATGCCTTGTTTTATAAGGGTTTGTGGGCTACAAGATATTGAAAATCGAACTTTTTCTCACAATTCAGCGAACTTTTACTCACATTACACCGAACCTTTACTCATAGTAACCGAACTTTTTCTCATAACAGGCGAACTTTTACTCACACATAAATCGTGGCAAGCCTTGTAAACATTGCGTTTCAGAGGGGGGATAACATATTAGATATAATACTTAATAGAATATGGATATCATAATGATAACAACTACTACAGAGAGTGGTGGCGGTTGATTCATTCATATCACATATCAAAATAACATTATTTTTTATGAAAAAAGCTACCCATACAGGTAGCCTTTGATTCAACTCATGAGATTTATGATGTTGTGATAGTCCATGTAGTAATCAACGTGTTCTGGTCTGGTAATTTCTGCATCACGGAGCAGTTCTTTGAGATATTCCAATTTATAGGACTCATCCTCCGGCAGTTCTGAGATCTACGGAGCGTCTATGTTCTGATTCTTGTAAAACTCTTCCAGGATGATCATGTAAACAAAACCTATGATGGTGGCTATGAGTGCATCTTCAATCCAATAGGAGAGTGTGGTTTTCTTGAACCGGCTGCAGAGCTTCTTCATTTCCAGATACGGTACGGTGTCCGTGTTGCCCTTCCATATATCGACAAAGCAGTAATCATACCTTAACTTCTCACTTACCAAATTCCTTCACCATCACCTAAAATGATAGTCTTAATATTTTCGTCTATTTGAGAGTCACTAAGCCCCTGTTTGATCAGCGGCTGGACAACCTCCCTGCTTTCACGCATATGCGGTAATTGTGACGCAAGCTTGCAGGCCTTATCTTCTCGCCCTGCTTTCAGATATAAAAAACATAACGTGGCTCTCATCGTTGATTTCTGCTTTTCGTTAATGGAAATAGGCAAACCTCTTTCAATTAACTCTATCGCTTCTTCGGTATCACCTTTTAAAGCCAGTGTACTAGCTAATCCCAATATCATTCCAGGCTTGTTTGGATATATCAGCAAGGCATCTCGATAGGTTTTTTCTGCCATATCTAAGTTGCCATTTCTTTGATATTCGACAGCCTTTTTATGAATATTGTAACGTGTTTCCTCCGCACGGATGGTGTCCATCCCAAGAAGCAAATCAACACTTGTCTCAAAGATATTAGCTAACGCTGGAAGAAGCGTAATATCCGGATAGCTTTCCCCTCGTTCCCATTTAGATACGCTCTGCGGAGTTATTCCTAAAAACTCGGCTACATCTTCTTGCGTCAATTCTTTTAAAATCCTGTACTTCTTCAAGTTGGCAGGTAAATACATCATAAATAGTTCCTCCGATATAAATTTTATTCAGAACGTTCTATGAAAATAATACCATTTATACATGTAAATCCAATGACGCAATAGTTGTGTTACGCTCAACTACGCCCTCTATACGCCCGTTCTAAATCCTGGCAAATCATTTTTTTCTTGCCCTTAGAAACAAAGTAAATGTTTCCGTAAAACTCTTTCTTATTTCCGACACAAAGAATAACAGATTGATCTTCTGAGTAATGAACTACGTTACTGTCCATCTGTTTACGGAATGATTCAGCATAGGAGAGCAGCTTATCCGGTTCTTCAAAGATGATTTCATCAACAGAAACGGGAGCAGATAAGCCCATTCCCAAAAGGCTGTTTAACTGCTCCCGACTCATGTACTGAACAATACGCTCATTTACTTTACGGGTATTTGCAACTTTCATAATCAGTACCCGTATTTCTTCAGAGCATCATCAAGGAGCTGATTGAGAATAGAAGAGTGCGTGTACTGTCCGTTGTCATGCTCCAAAGATTGAAGTCTGTTGTAAATATCCTCGTTAAGCTGTACCGATCTGGAGACCTTCTTAATGTCTGCCGGCTGTGCCGATACGAAGAACATTTCAGATCCGTCCGGATTTCTCTGGGTGAGGGTAGGAGAGTAGTGTTTACGTTTCTTCTCGTAGTAACCCTTTTCGGCAGCGTCATTCATTATGGAACTCCAAGAGAAGTGATACTTTTCTTCAAACTGTTCCTTGGAGAGAGTGTCGTGATCGGAGACAAGCTGCTTCCATTGTTCCTCGGTAGCGGATTGTCTGAACTGCTCTGTAACTGTGTTTCTTGCCATAGCAATCACCTCCAAATTTTCTATATATAATATGGTTTACTTTTAGTGGAAGATTAAACTAAATCTAAACATATTATATATAGGAATAGTGAATAAATCAACTAAATATAAACTATGAGTAAACTAATTTAGTTTACTCATAGTTTATATTTAGTTGATTTATGGTGGAGTGGTGGCACGTAGCAAAGTGGACGGAATGAGGAACGAATAAACGGAGCGACAGACGAAAAATGAGCTGCCGGTGGCAGGACTTTTTGTCGGATGGAGTGGAGTGAGTGAGAGACGATTGACGGGAACGGAGCGGAGTAAAATATCGGTTTACACGCTTTGCGAGGTCTTCGACCGAGTGAACGGGTAAACCGATATGTATGGAAAAACACATATGATGTTGTTGACATTTTTAACGGAATGAACTATATTAAATATATACTTTATTGTATGTTTTTTGTGGATCGCGAAGAGGTGGTATTAGATGTCATCTTGATCTAGGTAGAGGTTTAATAGTGGCTTTTCACTACTCTACTAAACGGCTAAAACCTCAGCTGGTCTCGCCATAAAGAGGTATAAAAATCCAGCGTAGACGTTTCGAGTATGCTTTCAGAAAGAAAACGTTAAATCATCTAAGCCGAGTTTTATCCGTTGCTCACTAACTTAACGGAGATCTTGAAGCCTAACAACAAATAAGGATGACTTATCAATCAAAGAATTGAGAACCTTGTAAATCCGGTACAAGCAAATAAAACGGAGATCCTCGGAAGCCAAAACGAGAGAAAGACCGGCTGACTATTCTTCTAATGAAGAAGCACTCGTAAACCAAAGTGATAGCAACGTTGGCTGTATAACAACGAAGGTGATGGCTAACATCCGGTGAGTTCCAACTCAACGTAATCAAAAATGGAACGTGAACGAGAGCGGTAAAGTCTCGGACCGGTAGGCTGATTACCATAGATCAGCGGAGAACCCTCGAACCCACTCCATAAAGGGAACGGCAGAAACCCATAAACTGAAGAAATAATGGCTGGGAACATAACCAAGATAAAGTTTGTACCATCTTAGGATGGAGCGTATGGAGACAGAACCATCTAAAAAAACCTGTTGCCGATTCAGATCCTTCGGGGCTGAGGAAGCTGCTTTGCTTTAACAAACGATATGAATAAGAAAATAATCGGAACAAAGGCATAAGTCTTTGTCTATTCGCATATATAAACCATATTATCTTTAAAGGAAGGAGTGTCTGGAATGGGCTACAAGAATAAAAAGTACCAAAAAGACCTAACACAACAGATAAATGACCGGCTCACAACGATGCTTCATGCCGGAGAAGGTACAAGTAAGAAAGAAGCGATTGCTGATGGTACGGATAGAGAGAAGATATTCTCATACAGCACCTACGAAAGTTATTTTAAACATTGTAAATACTTCTCCAGGTACGTTAGAAAAAATCATCCTGAAGTAACAAACCTGAAGCAAGCGAAGAAATATGTCAACGAGTGGCTTCAGACACGAGTTGACCAGACGGACAAGAACGGAAAGCATCTAAGCGCATGGACGATCACACTTGAACGTGAAGCTCTGGGGAAGCTCTACGGTATCAAACCGGATGATAAGGATTTCTTCCCGGCTCCGCAGCGTCATAGGGCTGATATTGTAAGAAGCCGTGGTGATGCAGTAAGAGACCGTCACTTCTCCGAAAAGAATAATGACGAGTTCGTGAAGTTTTGCAAGGGTACGGGCTGTCGTAGGAACATCATGGAGAAACTTGAAGGGCGAGATCTTACAAGCAGAGCTGACATTGATAGAGAGATTGCTTCTCTGGAAGCTAAGACGAGAACGGAAGCGGAAGAAAAACACCTTAATGTTTTAAAGGATTCCGTAAAGCAGTTTCCAGATCAGGACTACTTTCTCCATCATAGGAAGGACAAAGGCGGCAGAGAGAGATATTCTCCTATTATCGGAGACAACAAACAGCAGATCGTTGACCGTATGAAGGCAACAGCACCGGATGAAAAGGTATGGCAGCACGTTCCGGGGAATGCAGACATTCACGGCTACCGTGGAGAATACGCAACCTCAATTTACAAGATGTATGCCAGACCGATAGAAGAGATTCCTTATGACCGTACCAACCAAGGAACCGGTAAAAAGTTCCAAAGTGGCGTATATACGTGTCGAAAGGACGAGTCCGGCAAGAAACTTGATAAAGAAGCCATGATGAAAGCAAGTAAAGCCTTGGGGCATAACAGACTTGAAGTAGTGGCAAACAACTATATACGAGGGTTGTAATATGATAGAAGTGTTTGAAAGTAACGGATTGACCGGAACAGCATATAGACCGTTGGATGGCAAGCATGGTATGACAGGCTATTATTTAACGGAAGAAGAGATGCGACGTAAAGACGCTGAGGTTTCATCTGCCAAATATAATGCAAACGAAGCCAAGCGTAAAGCTAAGGACGATATAGACAGGGCAAATAGAAATGCTGCTTCACAGGTTAAGAGCGCCCAGGATGAAGCAGAGAAGTCGATAAATAACATAAAAACCAGAGCAAATCAAATAATCAACGATCTGAAAGCCCAGCTTGCACATGAGAAATCTTTGAATGAAAATCTGAAAAGAGTTGCAACGGAAAGAGCAAATAAAGCCAGAAATCTTGATAAGCATGATAGGGGTTATCTGGTAATGAATTGGCAGCCATTTCATTACAAACGAACTATCAAAAACGGAAGAACTACCACCGTCTATGAGTATGATTTTTATAAGATTACAATTCAGACTCCCTGGGATTGCTCTTTGCCGGAATCGAATATAGACAGGCTTGTTATCGAAGCATTAGAGGATGATACGTTGATGATTACAAACGCATCCGACATAAATTGGTTTAAGAATAATGTTACATTAGACGTTGCTATAGATAACGTTGGAGACAATGAGCACATGATTATGCACCGTCAGTATAAGTCCAATGTAAAGGACGGATTTTGGGAAGTAACATTTACCACAAACTTTGAACCAATAATAATAGCCAAGCACAGAAAAAAATATGCGTAACGGTGTCATAACTCAACAGTTTTGGGACAAAATCAAGAATCCCGAAAAATAGGGATTTTTGGTGGTGTCAAAACTTGGTGTCAAAAGTAAGGAGTGATTTTTAGTGATTTACGGGTATGCAAGGGTGTCCACTAAAGGACAGGCGAAGGACGGAAACAGTCTGGAAGCTCAGGAAGCAGAATTGAAAAAAGCCGGTGCCGAAAAGATTTACACGGACGCATACACCGGCACACAAACACATAGACCGGAGCTTGATAAACTTATCGGAGTTCTTCAGGATGGTGATACGATTGTTGTTACCAAGTTGGATAGAATTGCCCGGAGCTTACGCCAGGGAATAGATCTGATTGATAGCCTGGTCGAAAAAGGCGTTGCTGTAAATGTTCTGAACATGGGTAAGATTGATGATACACCTACTGGCAAACTAATCCGTAATGTGATGCTTTCTTTTGCGGAATTTGAGCGTGATATGATTATGCAGCGCACAGCCGAAGGAAAAGCCATTGCAAAACAGCAGCCTGGATATAAAGAAGGTCGCAAAGAGAAGTATTCAAAAGCACAGATAGACCATGCTATGAGGCTTCTGGAAGGATCCAATTCTTATAGACAGGTCGCTGAAATGACAGGAATATCCAAAAGTACACTCATAAGGAAAAAGAAAGGGCTGGCCGTTTAATGGTCAGCTCTTATGCTTTATTTGAAACGAGAGTGTCAAGTTAAGTGTGTAAGTTTGTAAGCGGTGTTATAAACGCGTTTAGGAACCACCCTCCTGTATTGTTAGTATTCCCATCATGTCAAATTCTACAAATATATATTGCAGGACATTTTTTCATAATTCTATTATACTGACGTTCCCAAAAGAGCAACTGTAAGTTGCTATGCGGTCGCTCAGATATGTAAAGGTTACTGTTCACACCTCAATGTCATTTAGTTAATGTTTAGAAATACAAGATTTTGCCAGATTAAAGAATAATTCAGATTTGTATTTATCAATATAAAGCGTTTTGGTTAAAAAAAGACA
>Ga0129306_1002940_pt1 | contig 13920 bp, 15 predicted proteins | sample P827metagenome_FD_94438 | JGI IMG/M metagenome (GOLD analysis project Ga0129306, IMG submission 94438) | Capybara group fecal microbial communities from Wisconsin, USA - P827 metagenome | ecosystem: Host-associated > Mammals > Digestive system > Large intestine > Fecal | place: USA: Wisconsin...
GACGCAGTAGAAATACTGCAACGCAGAGCCAGAGTCAAAAAAAGGTCATTGATTGGATAAATCCAGCCATGTTATATTGTAGCTGTCAGAAAAGCTACTGGAGAAACAGCCATGCTGATTTCTTCCGCAACCTTTTCTCGAAACCATTTTTCGCCACGGGCTGCCGGATGCCACCGACAGCCCATTTTTTGTAGGCAGATTCCAGCGATTCGTGCAATATACATTTTCGACAAAATTACTGAACTGCCTTTAGGCAAAAATCCGGTTTCTGCTGGAAAAGGCCAGCCTTATAAAACTATCCATGAAGAAGCAAAAAGGCGGTACAGATGAATACAGTAGCTATACTGACATCTATTTTAGGAGGTATGGCGAAAAATGAAATATCTGTTTGTAATAGCGCATCCAGATGATGAAGCTCTGGCAGGAGGCGCTACGATGCATAAGCTGGCGGCAGTAGGAAACGAAGTAGCCGTATGCGTCCTCAACTCTGTGTCTGATATCAGATGCAAGGATAGCGAGAGAATGATGGATGAAATGAAGCTCTCTCATAAAGTTCTCGGAGTAAGCAAGACATATGTTGGGGAGTTCGAAACCATGCATTTTAATGTAACCCCGGAGCAGGAGCTTGTGGAGTTCATAGAGAATGCAATCATAAAGTTTGAACCGGATGTTGTAATCACGCATCATCCGTCCGATCTGCACAATGACCATCATCATGTAGGGCTTGCATGCACGACAGCTGTTAGGCTGCCTCAGAGACAAGTCAGAACGATGAACAGGATCAAGGAGTTCTTGTATATGGAGGTTCCTAGTAGCACAGACTGGGCTGTAAGCAATGTGCAGGACAGCTTCATCCCGAATGTGTACTCAGAAATAAGCAATGCTGACTTTGAGGCAAAGATTATGAGCCTTGAAGTATATACAGAGGGAGCAGTACTTCGGCAGGCACCGCATCCCAGGTCAAAGGAAGTGCTGAAAGCTATAGCCGTAAAGCGTGGCAGCGAAGTCGGCTATTACATGGCAGAAGCATTTCAGCTCGTATTCAAAGGAGAATTATAATGGCGAAAGAGAAAAGGATTGAGATGTGCAAAATGGTAGCTCGTGACATCAAGACGGGCTTCGGAAACCCAAGGAAGATTACGAAAGCCAAGCGTGAGGAACTAAAAGAAAGCATACTTGTGCATGGTGACTTCGGAATCTTTGTTATTGATGAACATGACAATATCATCTGTGGAAACCAGAGGCTGTCAGTCATCATGGAGATTGATGAAACCACAGTACTGGACTGTAAAAGGCTGATAGGTTACAGCAAGTCGGAGCTTAAAGCTATCAATATCAGAGATAACACCCATGCCGGTGAATGGGATATGGATATGCTGGCAGAATGGACAGCCGATTTATCTATGGACCTCGGGCTTGATGAAAACGAACAGGACCTCGATAAGCAGAAGATAGATGATATGGAACCGATCCGGTTCGAAAAGTACAATTATGTCATGATTGTCTGCGACAATGAGATTGATTATAATGAGTTGATCCGAAATCTCGGATTGGAGAACAGGAAAGTCAAGATCGCCAAGAGAAAGATAGCAGCCCGTGCGGTATGGTATCAAGACATGAAAGCACAGATTATCCCGAAAGAGGATGCTGGAAAGCCTCGAAATCGGATAGCGCAGCCGGAAGACAAGAAACAGGACAAGAAGAAAGCCGAAGGCAAGGAGGATGAAGCATGATCCTCGCAAGCCATCAGCCGAATTTCCTGCCGTATCCCGGATTTGTGCATAAGATGTATTGCTCTGATGTATTCACGCTCTCGAATGGAGTACAGTTCACAAGGGGTGGATATCATAATTACAATTTCATTGACGAGAACGGGCAGAAAGCCAAGATAACGATTCCGGTCAAAAGCCACTCAGACAGAATATGCGATGTAATGCTGGCAGATGACTGGGATAAAACGAAAGTAAAGATTCTGAAACGGATTGCGCAGGATTATCACCGCACTCCGTTTTTTACTGAATGCTTCTCATTGCTGGAAACAGTATTCGGAGGTACATATACTCACTTATGGAAGCTCAACAAGGCATTACTGGTGTCTATTAAGGAGTTTTACGACATCCGGTGCGTATTTGTTGACGAAACAGACCTTGAGCTTGGGTACGAATCCCCGAATGAGGATATAATAAGCATCTGCAAGCAATTAGGAGCAGACAGATACCTGTCCGGTGCAGGAGCACATGAATACTTGAATGAAAGGATGCTACTGCAACACGGCATTGAAGTCCTCTGGTCCCGGTATAAGTCGGAAGCCTATGGCAGCCGGATCACTGACGGTAGCATCCTGGATATGATGATGCTGAAAGGAAAGGAGATACCGGACAGCTGGAAGAAAGATAAGGAGGCATATCATGAAAGAAAAGACATTTAATGTATATGTCCCAAGCTACAAGAGATATGATGATAAGGTTCGAATCTACGACCACCTGGAATACTGCACATATGTAGTGAGGGAGTCGGAAGCTGATCTATACCGCCAGTTCGGTATTGATAAGTTGTGGGTCGTACCGGATAAGCTGATTGATAATATCCATAAGGTGCATCAGTACATTATTGACGAAAGCCCCGAAGACATCATCTGCATCATTGATGATGATGGAAAGCTGATATACCGGACGGAGACCACCAGAGACATGACGCCGGAAGAGGGTAGCATGGAGCTGGAAAGGATAGCCGTCATGATGGATGATCTAGGACTCGGATATGCTTGCACTGATGCAGTACCGGCTCCGTACTATTATGTAAGCGAGTTCGTCTTCAAAGGTATGTGCGGAGGATGCAAATGGGTGAACAAGGAAAAATTCAAAGCCAAGGTTGATCCGTACTGCTATTACAATTTCGACCTTGATCTTGAATTACAGGAGCTGCTACATAACAGAATCGTACTGAAGCCGCTGTATTTCATCGATATCGGTGGACAGGACACGAATAAGGGCGGCAGTAATGTTGACAAGAACAAGGAAAAGCGTATGTCCGGTATAGAGTACACCAAGAAAAAATGGGGCAAGTACTTCGGATATAACTACGAAAACAACAAGGCCAGAATCAATGTAAATCGGTAAAAAACCCCGACTTTCAGCTGAAAAACCCTTTACTTCCATGCTCGGTCTGCTATCGTAACGACGGTGGAATATAATCCAGCAAAGGAGGCGAAAATATGGGTTATCAGATGGTAACGAAGCATGGTCACAACTTCTGGGTGGTGGCCTCATTGCTTCAAAAAGCAATCAGAAGAGGAGATTTCAAGAGAGCAGGGTATGCGGCGAACGAATTGTTCGACGATTACAGCTCGTTCTTGTGGAATCGCCTCTTTATCATTTCATGCGAAGACTGTAGGGCTCCGGTAACACGGGAGATATTGGCACTGCATGAAGTCGATGAAATGATTAACAAGAACAAGAAGAAAGGCGAGAAGAACAAGATTTTCATCGGGAAAGCTCTCGTCATTCTGCTGGAAGCGTGCAAGGGCAGAGACGGCGATTACATGGCTGACTGCCTAATGAGGGAGAAGAATCCCGAAATGCGAGCTGATCCGGCATTCAATCAAGACTTCGATGTATTGAGCCTGTCAAAGGTGGAAGTTGAAGGGGAGATATTCCCCGATTATGTATTTGATCCGCACACGCTCCAGGGCAAGAAGATGGGTCGGAACTTCAAGAATTATGATTTCGACTACATTGAGCAGAAAGACATGAAACCGCAATGCAAGCAGCTAAGCCTGTTTGATGGTGAACCCTGGACATATGATGATATGTACGATGAAAACGGCGAAAGGACGCTTCCCGGATATCAATATGAACCGAAGCCTTTCGGAGCCGGAAGAATGGAGAACGACTCGAATGATAAGAAAGACTGATATCGTTCGTGAGGCGGTGGAAGCCGGAGATTGGAAGAAAGCTCTGCGGATAGCAAAAGACTTCCGGATCGGCATCACCGCAGATCAGAGAGACAGAATGTCACGGGCGTACGAATGCATGGTGCACCCAGTCTTCTATCAGCAGATCGGCACCGACATTCCGGCAGCAATAGCAATTGGGAAGCAGGTGGTGACTGATTTGTATGGATAGGAGATAACTTATGGAAGATGCAAGATTACTTTCCGGCGGCTATGTAGTGCTGCCGCTGGCTACCTATGAAGCATTGATGAAAAGATGCGAGATGAAGTTCGTTCCGGTAATGAAGACGGAAACGACGGACCCGAAACCGACCAAGAATGATGATAAGGAAGAAAAAGCTTCGGCACCGGATAAGGCGACTGAAAAGAAATGCGAGCGGAAGCCGGACCAGGCAGAAAAGCTCCGCAAGATGGTACGGGCCAGAGAGGTAGATCACGGAAAGGTGAATGCACTTCATAGGGCAGGCTGGTCGGCAAAAGATATAGCCGATGAAATGCATATTTCCATAGCTACAGTATATAATCATATAGATAAGTGACGGAAAAAAGCATACAAGAGATTTTATGGAGAGACTCATGAAGATATCATGGGTCTTTTCTTTATGGAGGCGAAAAATGAAGTATAGCGTGAATGAGGAGTACCGGAAGATAGGGCAGTCGGTAATCGAGCAGGTGGAAGAATTGAAACACCTGGCGACAGCCGATTGCAGGATTGAATTTCTGGCATCAGATAATAAGAAGACCAGCAATGGCAAGGATGTGCTTGGTGAATGCGTAAAGGTGCAGGACTTGTACAAAGAGTTTTGTCCGTATGACTTCTTGATTATCTTCTACGACCCGAATATACAGGATTTGACAGAAGATCAGCTCAAGATTCTGGCTGAACATGAATTGCTGCATATAGGATATGAATATAAGGAGAACGGCGAACCAAGATATTTCGTCCGTCCTCATGATTATGATGATTTCAAGCAAATTACTGACAAATATGGCACAGATTGGGCTAAAAAGCCTTGAATTGTCAGTAAGAATACAGTAAATAGTGGCGAAAGGAGTGCAAGGCGTGGCAAACGAGAAGAACCTTGTCCGAAATGAGGACAGAACTCCGAGCGAGCGCCGAAGAAATGCCTCAAAAGCTGGAAAGGCATCTGGCGAGGCTCGAAGAAAACAAAGAGACATGAGAGAGGCCGCAAAAGTCCTCATGTCAATGCAGGTAGTTGGCGACAACAACAAGAAGAATCTGGCGAACTTTGGTGTAGCCGAAGAGGATCAGAACTATACGACGGCTATTGTTGTAAGGCTCATGCAGAAAGCTCTGGTTGATGGAGACACGAACTCGATAAGACTGCTCGCTGAATTGACCGGGCAGATATCGAAGAACGGCTCTCTTACACCGGAAGAGGAAAGAGACCTCGAATATGCAAAGAGCCTTGCAAGATTGGCGATAAACATCCCGGACAACGGCAGAAATCCTTCTAGGAGTACTGCAATAGGTCCACAGGCAGGTCCGCAGACTATGTTCATGTGCAGTCCTGCCGATATCATTATCTATGGTGGAGCAGCCGGTGGAGGCAAGACATACGCGTTGCTTCTGGAAATGCTCAGAAACAAGGATGTACCTGGCTTCGGTGCGGTGATATTCAGACATAATTACAATCAGATCACTGCAGAGGGAGGCTTATGGGATGCATCCAATAAGTTATTTTCGCAGGTGGATGATGCAAGCCCTAGAAAAAGTCCGAGACTACACTGGCAGTTCGAATCCGGCGCAAGGCTTGGCTTTGCTCACATCGAAAGGGAGGAAGACCTTGCAAGCTGGCAGGGTACAGAAATTGCATACATAGGATTTGATGAATTGACGCATTTCAGCAAGCATCAGTTCCTGTACATGCTCTCTCGAAACAGAACTACCTGCGGAATAAAGCCTTATGTGCGAGCAACCTGCAATCCAGACTCAGACAGCTGGGTAGCAGACTTCATATCATGGTGGATAGACCAAGATACAGGATATCCGATACCGCAACGCTCCGGCATCATGCGGTACATGGCTGTTCTCAATGATACGATTTACTGGGGAGATACAGCCGAAGAACTGGAAGATTTGTACGGAGTAACCGAGGATGACTGCAAGACAGTCACCTTTATTGCTTCAAGGCTTGATGACAACAAGATTCTGATGCAAAAGGATCCAGGATATCTTGCTAATCTGAAAGCCATGACAGAGGTAGATATGGAACGACTGCTTTATGGTAACTGGAAAATCAGACCAAAGGCCGGCTCGTTCTTCAAGCGTACGCAGCTACGCAAAATGCTCGAAGAAATGCCACACGATCTCGTTGCAGTATGCAGAGGATGGGACCTTGCAGCTACGGACGAGGACGAAAACGAAGATGCAGCATATACCGCAGGAGTATGTATCGGTCGCACATCAGAAGGCCAGTTTGTCGTATTGGACGTTATTCGCAAGCAGATCAAGGCTGGCGAAGTAAGAACACTCATTATGATGACTGCACAGATGGACAAGAAGAAATACGGAAAGAAATGCCCCGTACGCCAGAGACTGCCCCAGGACCCCGGACAGGCTGGCAAAGACCAGGCGCAATCATTCCTAAAGATGCTTGCCGGATATGATGTACAGATCAAGCCAGAATCTGGCGATAAAGCAACTCGTGCGGAGCCTATGGCTGCACAGTGGCAACACGGAATGTTTGATATTGTCGAAGGCGAATGGAACGAGGAGTATCTGAACGAACTTGAATCTTTCCCGGATGGTAAGTGGAAGGATATGGTGGACGCAGGAAGCTCCGCATTTAGTGAACTGACTTTAGGCATGAGCAATATCGCCGGAGGTCTCGTATACAACAGACTATCGGAAGTGTTTATGTCAGAAGACCAATCAGACAATCCGTATATCTTAAAGAAAGACAAACTGGCTGAATACAAGAGCCAAAACGCTCTTGGAGAAATCCATATCGGACTGGTATTCGGTGTTAATGGTTCTGGCAATGCCCTTGTGGCAACCACGAATTTGAATTACGAAGCAATGATAGTCTTGAAATCAGTTCTGTACTCCGGCGAATCGGTTGATCCGGAGACAGTAACAAGTAGATGCATAGACTTCATACGCAGCATACGTGATGAATATGGATATCTGACCGGAGTATACTGCGAGAAAGGTGAGCAAGTAATGCGAAGAAACCTTAAGAATGCCCTTGCTGAGCATGACATGGGAGACATTAGGGTTGGAGCAGCACTTGATCGCAATCTTGGAGACCGAATTAACACAGTCAATAAGCTGGTAGCAAACGACCGATTCTATATTGTTGAGGATGAGGCGGTAAGCATAAGCACAGCCCTCATGACGGCAACGTGGAATGCAAAAGTAAGCGGCGGCACACTCGCACGTTCACAGGAAAGCGACCAGTTCAGTCTCAATGCTTTCGAATACTCTTTTGAAGGAGATATGAAAAAGTATGTTGATAACATCAGTTAGGAGGATATTTAAGTGTGGATAACAGATATGATAGGAAAGGTGGTGAATAGATTGTTCCCAAGAACACAGATTGAGAAAGCACTCGGATCAAGGGTGGTCGTATCTGACAAGATGGAACAAGCCATCAGCCTATGGACGAATATGTACATAGATGAACCACCTTGGAAGAATGATAAGTGCAAGACAATGAACTTGCCTGCCTCCATAGCTCACGAATTTGCAAGACTGATAACGCTGGAACATGACTTCCAGATTACAGGCTCGACATTTGCTGATTATCTCGACTCTCAGATGCACAGAGGATTGAAGAACTTCAAACAGATAGTCGAATTCTACTGCGCAAAAGGAGGCGTTGCCATGAAACCATATGTCAGCGGCACGAACATTGACATCGATTTCACACAGGCAGAATGCTTCTATCCGACAGATTATGACAGCAACGGCAAGATAACAGGAGCTATCTTTGTAGATCAGTTCCGTTCCGGAAAGTATATCTACACAAGGCTGGAGAAGCATCTATTCTCGTCCAACCAGTTAATTACAGATGAAACCGGAGCAGAAAGGATCACAAACACCTACACGGTAACAAACAGAGCATTCAGAAGCGAACAGCTGATGACATACAATGCGGATGATTATACCGAATTGTCAGCGCAGGATCCGTTCCGTGAGGAGATTCCATTAAGTACAGTTTCTGACTGGGCAGGACTCTCGCCGGAGGAGGTCATCATTGATATTGACAAGCCCTTGTTTGTATATGTTAAGGTTCCGGCTGCAAACAACGTCGACACGAAATCGCCTCTTGGTGCATCTGTATATGCTAAAGCAGTGGATGCAATTAAGATAGCAGACGAACAGTACAGCGAGAGTAAGTTTGAATTCGAAGCACTCGAAGCAGCAATAGATGCAGACGCAGACCTGTTCAAAAGAACAAGAGAAGGTAGACCGATATTGCCGACCGGATCAGAAAGAGTGTTCAGAACTTACGAATCAAGGCAGGGTGATAACGCCCAGCCATTTCTGCGTGAGTTTGCTCCAAGCTTCCGAGACGGCAGCCTGTTTAATGGCTTGGACCACTATTTGAAGATAGTGGAGTTTCTTGTGGAGCTTTCGTTTGGCACGATCAGCGACCCGTCATCTGTAGAAAAGACAGCAGAGGAGATAAAGACATCAAAGCAGCGTAGCTACTCAGCAGTCTGCAATATGCAGGGTGCATGGGATGAAGCGCTGCATGATTTGGTCTATGCCATGTCTGTCTACGCTATCATGTACGGCCTTGCTCCATATGGAGCGTATGAGCTGTCAGCAACTTGGGGAGACGGCATCTTAGAGGATATCGACAAGGAGTTCAACAGGCGTTGGATGATGGTCAATGCCGGAAAGATGAAGCCTGAGAAGTTTATGGCTTGGTACTTTGGATGCTCTGAACAGGAGGCTCTGGAGATGATGCCTACATCGACTCCGATGGAGTTCCCGGAAGAAGAATAGGAGGACATAGCCTATGCTGACACCGGAATATCTTGCTGCCTGTGCAGCACAAGCGGAGGAAATGTATGCTAGGCTGAATGAGCAGATCACTGCTGATATCTGCCGAAGAATCATTAAGACTGGCGAAATTACAGATACGGCTCAGTGGCAGCTCAAACAGTTACAGGAGAGCGGAAGGTTAATGAATGACATTCTGACTGATGTAGCGAACGCCACTCCGTACTCCGAATCGGAACTTATGAAGATGTTTCGTGATGCAGGAGTAGCAAGCGTCAGATTCGACGCAGCTCCGCTTATAGCAGCAGGCATGAATGTTGATACTGGATTGTCAAAACCCATGATGAATGTTCTAGAAGCTAACCTGCGAAGAACAAACGGAGATTTATCGAACTTGGCAATGACAACTGCCAGCAACGGTCAGCAAGAGTTCATCAACGCAATGAATGAAGCCATCATGAAAGTGCAATCTGGAGCATTCGATTACCAGACGGCTATAAGACAGTGCGTTAACGATTGTGCTCGTATAGGAGCAAAGGTAAGTTATGATAGCGGAAGTCAGCTCAATCTTGAAGCGGCTGCTCGAATGAATATCTTGACTGCTGTTAATCAGACAGCGGCAAAGATCACGGAGATGAATGCCGAAAGGCTCGGTGCTGAATACTATGAAACATCAGCTCACGCCGGAGCCAGACTGGAGCACCAGGAATGGCAGGGGCAGGTATTCAAGATAGAAGGCGCAGATGCCGATTATCCAAACTTCTATGATGCGACTGGGTATGGCGAAGTAACCGGATTGTGCGGAGTCAACTGCCGTCACAGCTTCTTTCCATTCTGGCCTGGCATAAGCAAGCCTGCATATGACGCAGAAACGCTTGATAGATACGCAAACCACTCAGTTGAGTATAACGGCGTGGAGTATTCAGATTACGAAGCTAGCCAGATACAGCGCAGGATAGAACGCTCCATAAGGGAAAGCAAGCGAGTTGTAGAAGGATATAAGGCAGCCATAGAAGAAGCAACTGATGAAGCTACAGCCAAGTCATTGAAGCAAGGACTCACTGATGCGAGAAAGCAGTTGCAAGCAAGGCGCTCTAAGCTAACAGATTTCTGTAACCAGACGGACAGGAAGAAAGAATCCATAAGGCACAAAGCTTCCGTATTTGTTCCGGCAAAGCCAAAGATGAAGATATCGTTCCCGGATGACATAACATCCGTAAAAGGTGTAACTGTCGATGTAAAAGCGACACTTGACAAAGCGATGAAAAAGCTTGAAAGTGAGTATAACATCAAGTTAAGCCAGATTGTTGTAGAAAAATGCGACAAGGGAGATGTGTTTGTCACCGGATATGTATCTGGTGAGGGCAGGATGGCTATGGTTGTTAACCAGGATGCGGACTTCGACAAGATAATAGCCAGAATGGAGAAACAGTACGAAAGAGGCTATTTTGCCGGAAGGACGCTTGAAGACTATGTGGCTCACGAAGCATTTCATGTTATGCTTTATCAAGACTGCTTGACAGATGCTGCATTTGAAGCAAAATTTGCGGAGGTAGAAAGCTGGGCTCCAGTGCTCAAAGGAGTCTCAAAATATGCAGACAGGTCAACTGGAAAGGTAGCCAATGAAGCGCTTGCGGAGGCTTTTGTTAGAATGAGAAACGGAGAACAAGTCAATCCTATCGCAGAAGCTCTTGTTAAGAAGTACATAGGAGGTTATGCCAAATGAATTTAATTGGAAAGATGAAAGGTACAACCGGATATAGAATATCAAGATGCGAGATGTGCGGAAACTTCATCGACTTTGACAAAGACGGGAATCCGTGCTGTAAAGCGTATCCGAATGGCATACCGGAAGACTTCGATATCTTCTCCGCAGACATGGAGCAGAGAAAATGTTCGGATCAGTACAGGTATAAGGAAAAGTAAGTATCCCTACTGCTTTTTCATGAAGCCCGGACTTACAATTACACATTTAAGCCTCGCTCAAAGGCATACAAGGGAGGCTACCCAATACAGGCTCTCACAGCCTCATATTCGGGAGCGAATCTGAAAAGGGTAAAATCCTCACAGAAGATGAAATAAACGCTCCACGGGGCTGTAATGAAGCCAAAACGAATGACTATGAAGACTTACCACTACGGTAAGTCTTTTTGTTTTGCAATTATCTCATGAAAGGAGAACAGCAATGATAACCTATGCAAAGAAAGTACAGTCACAGGACGCATTCCAGTTCGAGTTCAACGGCCTGTCTGGCGATACGAAACCCACTGTGACATTCGAGGGTGCGAAGATCGCAAACGGCTCTACGTTCATGGAGATGGACACAAAGACATTGTATTTCTATGATGCAGAGAACAATGCGTGGGTATAAGGAGGTGATGAAAAATGGCATTGACAGCCGAACAGGTCCTTGCGATATGCCAAAAGTACACGCAGGACACGATACACGGTGCCGGTGCTGTAGCTGGTAAGCCATGTCAGATACAGTCGAAGACCGAAATAACTGGCGGCACAAGAATTACGTTCCTATGGGAAGATAATGCTGGAACACAGCACACGACCATAATGGATGTAATGGATGGAGCCAAGGGTGATCCCGGAGATAACGGTGTTTCCGTAACGGTAGACATCGAAGCAATAGCCGGAGGCCACAAGATTACCTTCACAGACTCCGAAGGTCCTCACGAAGTCGAGATCATGGACGGAGCCAAAGGAGACGCTGGAGATGCAGGAGAAGACGGAGTATCGCCCGCAATCACAGTCAAGACCTCGACAGAAAGTACATACATACTGCATATAGTAACAGCAGATGATGAATTTGACACGCCCAACCTCAAAGGAGGAAGCAGCGGAAGTGTAGATGAACTGACAAATGAGCAGGTAGATGCCTTGCTCGCACTCTTATAAGAAAGGTGGATAAGAAATGGCAAATTTTGTATCAAACGACAATATGACAGTCCTCATGGGAGGAATCGCTGACAAGTTCGCAAGTCTTGGAGGAGCTTACAAGTTCAGAGGAAGCATTGCATTTGCAAATCTCCCCGGAACATTGACACAGGCAATGGCTGGTTATGTATATAACTTGACCGATGATTTCACTACAGACGCTCGTTTCATCGAGGGAGCCGGTAAGAAGTACAAGGCAGGAACTAACGTATCTGTTGCAGATCTGAGCACATATGATACGGTAACTCCCGAAGCAGGAGATAACCCCAGCACAGAGGGCTGGTATGAGGAAGTAAGCGGCAAGTATGTTCTTTCGGAAGATACGGAAGTTGTATCTGGTAAGACATATTACGAACTGAATGTAAGCATGAAGTTTGACGTTACTGGATCATTTGAAGACTTCTCCAGCATCTATGCGATGATAAGCGGCACGTTCAATACAGCCACAGCATACAGCACCGGCGATGTTGTCATCTACAATGGCGCTCTGTATAAGTTCAAAGCAGATCACGCAGCAGGAGACTGGGATGCAACAGAAGTAGATCAGACCACAGTCGCAGAACTTGTTACTGCGGCAGAACCCGATAGCCTTACAACGGCACAGGTAAACGCATTGTTAGCACTTCTGTAAGGAGGTAGTACATGAGCAATAAGAATTTCATGTCCTACGGAGATGCAGAAACCTTGTTCACGGAAGTAGGAAGAAAGATCAGTGAGGCGGTATCAGCGTCCGGTGGTGGTGCAATATTCCGAATCACAGACCCAAGTGGAGACTATGAAGGCGCCACAGTGAAACTCACCCACGGCTCCACGATTGTCACAGGAACCATCAGTAGCGGAAGCTGCATAATCAGCATCACTGAGGTCGGAGCGATCAAAGTTGAGATAGGTTCTGATATTGTGAGATATGTCACGATTCCGTATTTCAAGGATGTAAACATCTCGACAAGGACTGTATATGGCTTTAGAAAAGCCAAAGCTGTAAGCAACCCGGCAAAAAGAGTTGAATATCTGAATGATGCAGTAGGCTACACTCCGGCAGGAATGGATTATTCCAATGACGTATTTGATTACGGAGATTGGGAGAATACCTTCTTTATGCCAAGGCCATGTATGCTGAAAACCAACGGAGAAGTAGCATACTACCTTGATCCGGATGATTACACAAAGAAAGAGGATGGTACTGCATCAGACATCGCTGATAGTTCTTTCGATGGAGATGTAATGATCGAATTTCCGAAGATATGGGTGTACAGATATGAAGATCAGAATTACACCTACTGCTATATTGCAGACCACAAGGTAGATAATAACTACAAGTGCTATGCGAATATGGATGCAGAAGGAAATGAAATAGATCGTTTCTATGTTGCAGCCTATGATGGAAGCATTGTAAGCAACAAGCTGCGCTCTCTGTCTGGAGTTGCACCTGCAAATACCATTGCCGGAACAACGTTCATAGCGGACGCTCTTGCAAAGAACACCGGAAGCGACTACACGAAGAACGGCTGGTACATTTCCCAGTGGTGCGACAGAGCGTTGATAAACGATCTGCTTGTTTTGATCGGAAAGTCCACCGATACACAGACAGTATTCGGAAAAGGACATAATTCCGGCGGTTCTTCAGCTGATTCACTCATAGCAAGCGGAACACTCAATGCAAAGGGTATGTTCTACGGCAAGAACGTAGATGGCTACGCAGTCAAGGTGTTCGGTATCGAGAACTACTTTGGAAATCTATGGAAGTGGTGTGCCGGTCTTATGGCGAGTGGAGCGAACCTGTATGCAAAGATGACTTGGGGAACTCAAGACGGAAGTGCTGGTGTTGGGTACGGAACAACAGCTGTATCGACCAGCAAGAACCTTGGAAAAGCAGCATCCGGTACATCTGGAGGCTACATCTCGAACACGTACAATAGCGAATTTGGAGACGTACCGATTACAGCATCCGGATCGTCAGACACCTATGAGTGTGACGGCTTGTGGTTCACATCAAGCGGAGTATTATATGCGCTTGTCGGCGGCGCCTGCCGCTATGGTCTCC
>Ga0129306_1002947_pt1 | contig 13889 bp, 10 predicted proteins | sample P827metagenome_FD_94438 | JGI IMG/M metagenome (GOLD analysis project Ga0129306, IMG submission 94438) | Capybara group fecal microbial communities from Wisconsin, USA - P827 metagenome | ecosystem: Host-associated > Mammals > Digestive system > Large intestine > Fecal | place: USA: Wisconsin...
ATTTAGAAATATCTAAATTAAATAAAGTAAAACAAACTACAGATGTATTAGGTATGTGGGCACAAATAGAATTTTCAGACAATTATCCTTTTAGTAAATTAGAAAAGGATACAATTAATGATATACGAGAACTACTAATTTATGATAAAATAGATTCATTCGCACTTTATAAATATGGAAATTTAATTCCTTTAACAGTTGCGGAAATAAGAGGAATAGATAAAAAGGAAATATTAGATAATTATGATAATCTTCCTATACATTCTAAAGATGATATTAAGATATCAATTCCTGAAATATCAAAAATACTAGGCATTAAACCTGGTAAAAAAACTAAAGAAATATTATTAGATATTGAATATAATATATTATTAGGTAATATAAATAATAATAAAAATGAATTAAAGAAATATATAAAAAATCGATTTGGTGGTGATAATAATGAAAGATAAAGTATTAAGTAATGCTATAAAAGTAAATGATAATTTAATAATACCTGGATACTTAGTAAAGAATTTTGATAAATTTAATTTAGAAGGTTTAGATTTAATACTATTATTATATTTCATTAATCAAAAAGAAGATATTGGTTTTAATGTTTCTAAAATTAGTTCAGATTTAAATATAGAAAGTTCTAAAGTACTAGAATTAATTAATTCGTTAAATGAAAAGAATTATATTTCTATTGAAATGAAAAAGAATGATAATGGTGTAATAGAAGAATTTATTTCTACTGAGTTATTTTTTAATAAAGTATATTCAATTCTAATTGATACTAATAATGACGATCATAGTAATGATTTATATTCTATATTTGAAAAAGAATTTGGTAGAGTCCTTAGTCCTACTGAAGTAGAAATAATTAATAAATGGACTGAAAGTAATATAAATGAAGAAATAATAAAAGAAGCACTTAAAGAAGCAGTTCTAAACGGTGTTCATAATATGAGATATATAGATTCCATTTTATTAAATTGGACAAAAAAAGGTTATAAAAAATTAGAAGATATAAAAAGAAAGAAACCTGTAAAAGAAGAAATAGAAGAAGTATATGAATATGATTGGTTAAATGAATAAAAAAAACTCCAAATTGGAGTTTTTTTATTCAAATACTTTTGCAATTGCTTTTATGTTCTTTTTAAATATAAGGGCACCGATTATATCACAAACTGAATAAATAATTGATAATGATCCAATTACTTTAGTTAAAGATAAAGCACCTATTTCTGGATTAAATATTAAACATAAACCTACAATAATAGTTAATAATGCAAGAATATAAGTAGTAAGCCAATTACTAGAATTAGCATCTTTTAAAGCAAGAGCCATTCTTAATTTAAAAGTAGAACTTAGTATAAACCATAATCCTATTGCAAGAGGTATTAATAAAGCTATATAATTTTGATTAGCAATAATTATAATACCTAGAATTATTGATAATAGTCCTGATGTAAATCCATCAAAGAAATAGAATATTTTAAATTGTTTATAATCATCTGTAATATTAAATATTCCATTTAAAATAAGTATTCCTGCTATTATATAAGCTATAATTTCTAAAGATATTTTAGTATAGAATAATAATACTAATCCTATTAAAATAAAAATAATGGATGTAATTAATGAAATATTCATTAACTTATCAAATTTCTTTCTCATATACATTTCTCCTATTATATTAATAATATATTTTTTTTTTATAAAAGTCAATGAATATAGGGGAACAATTGAATTAAAAAGAGAATATTATTATTATGAGGTATATTGATAATAATTATTACTTAAATAATAAAAGTAATATAGTAAATAATATTTTTTTAAGAAAAAGAATTAATAAAAATAATTCTGATTATTTAAAAGAAAGAGTAAAGAAAGACTATGTCATTAATGATATTCATTTAGATATTAATCAAAAGGAGGCAATTTATACAGATGAGGTTAATACATTAGTTTTGGCAGGGGCAGGTTCAGGTAAGACATTAACAATAGTAGGAAAAATAAAATATTTGGTAGAAGAACTACAAATTAATCCTAAAGAGATACTTTGTATTTCATTTACTAATGATTCGGTTAATAGTTTAAAAGATAAAATTGATTATGATATAGATATTTATACTTTTCATAAATTAGCACTTGAGGTAATAGGAGATTATAAAAAGAATATAGTTATTGTAAATAATTATTTGGAATATATTGTAAATGAAATATTTTTATCAATAGTTAGTAATATAAGTACAGGTGATTTAAATTATTTTAGTAATACTATTGTTTCTTTTATAAATCTATTTAAGAATAATAATTATAATATTGATAATATGAATAAAATAGTGAAAAAGAATCATAATAAGATGCTAGAACTAATTAAAAAAATATATGTTATTTATGAAGATGAATTGCATAGTACTAATTATGTAGATTTTAATGATATTATTAACTTATCTATTAAATTAATCGAAGATTATGGTTTAAAGAGATACTATAAATATATAATAATAGATGAATATCAAGATATATCCTTGAACAGATATAAACTAATAAAAACTATAAAAGATTCTTGTAACACTAAATTATTTGTAGTAGGAGATGACTACCAATCTATATATAGATTCGCTGGTTCTAATATGAACATGATTGTTAATTTTAAAAAATATTTTGGATATACAAAAACAATAAAAATTGTAAATACATATAGAAATTCATATGAATTAATAAAAGTGGCATCTAAATTTATTATGAAAAATAAATATCAAATAAAAAAAGATTTAATGTCTAGTAAACATAATTATAAACCAATAAAGATTATCTATTATAAAAAGAATGAAAGTGTTAAATTAAAAAAAATATTATCAGATTTTAATGAAAAAATGATGATCTTAGGAAGAAATAATTTTAATATAACAAATTTATTGGATGAAGATCTTATAAGTAGTGAAGATAAAATAATATATAAGAATAAAGAGTATGTTTTTAAGACAATTCATAAATCAAAAGGATTAGAAGCAGATAATGTAGTGATACTATATTTGTCAAATAATTATTATGGTTTTCCTAATAAAAAAAACGAAGATCTTAATAGTTTATTATTACCAAAAGAAAAGTATTTATATGAAGAAGAAAGAAGATTATTCTATGTCGCACTTACAAGAACAAAAAACAATGTTTATTTACTTGTAGACAAAGATAATCCTTCAATTTTTGTTAAAGAAATCATTAGAAACAGTAAAAAATATATTGAAGTACTAGATTTATAAATGTTATAATTGAATTGGTGATGTCAATGAATAAAGTTCCAAATCATGTTGCAATTATTATGGATGGAAATGGTAGATGGGCAACTGAAAAAGGTATGGTTAGAACAGAAGGACACAAGAAAGGTGCAGAAACTTTAGAGAATTTAGCAATACATATATTAAATTCAGGAACAAAGTATTTATCGGTTTATGCATTTTCTACTGATAATTTTAAAAGACCAGAAACGGAAGTTAGTTTTTTAATGAATTTATTTATAAAAATGTTTAAAACAAAAATGGAAAAGATTATTAAGAATAATATAAGAGTAGTTTTTTCTGGTAGAAAAGAAAATTTAAGAAATGATGTTCTTGATGCAATGAATTCTATTGTGGAAAAATCTAAAAATAATACAAACGGCACTTTAAATATATGTCTTAACTATGGTGCACAAGAAGAAATAGTAGATGCGACGAAAAAAATAGTTCAAGATATACAAAATGGAACTTTAAATATAAATGATTTAGATAAAGAATTATATTATAAATATATGTATGAAGATCTTCCTCCTATTGATTTAATGATTAGAACAAGTGGAGAACAAAGACTTTCAAACTTTATGTTATATCAGTTAACATATTCTGAATTATATTTTACTGATACATATTTTCCTGATTTTGATGAAAAAGAATATGATAAAGCATTAGATGCTTATAATAATAGAGATAGAAGATTTGGAAAAATTAAAGATGGAAGTGAAAGTAAATGAAAAAATGTGTAATTATTTATAATAAGAAAAGTGGAAAAGTTAAACCAAGTACATTAATTAATAGTTTTTATAATATTATTGAAGATTATGGCTATGAATTAGAAGTAATAACAACTAAGAAAAAAGGACATGCTACAACAATTATGGAAGAATTACCTAATAATGTAGATTTGGTAATTGCTGCAGGAGGAGATGGAACTTTTAATGAAGCTATAAGAGGTAATATAAAGAGAAAGAAAAAATTATTAATGGCTCATTTACCATTAGGTACAACAAATGATGTAGGAACAATGTATGGATTTAGTAAAGATTATAAAATTGATTTAGAATTAATACTTACTGGAGTTAAGAAAAATATAGATATTATTATGCTTAACAATAATCCGTTTGTTTATGTAGCGGCCTTTGGTAATTTTATAAATGTAACATTTGACACTCCTAAAAAATGGAAAGAAAGATTTGGTCGACTTGCGTATGTTTTATTTGGTTTTACAGAAATAAAAGAAAGAATAAAGATGCATCATCTTAAATTTACAGTAAATGGTGAAGAAAAAGAAGGTAAATATTCATACATATTCATTACTAATAGTAATAGAATAGGAGGAGTAGATAATATTTATCCAGATATAAAATTAGATGATAATAAGTTTGAAGTATTATTGTGTACTATTAAAAACAAGGCAGAAATACTTAGATCTTTATATCTTATGAAGAATAAGGGAATAGAGAATGTGCCTGGATGTGAATATTATTGTACTTCTGATTTAAAAATAGAATTTGATGATGTTCCAGAATTTTCTTGGGGACTAGATGGAGAAGAATTAAAAGTAGATACTAATGTATTTGAATTTACTGTTAATAAAGATATAAATATTTTATTACCTGAATATAATATTGATAAATTATTTGTAGAAAAGTAGGTGATTTTATGAAATTTACTAAGATGCATGGTCTTGGAAATGATTATATTTATGTAGATTGCACTGAAAATAAAGTAAAAATAGATACGCCAGAAGAGTTGTCTAGAAAAATAAGTGATAGACACTTTGGAATAGGGTCTGATGGTCTAATTTTAATTAAAAATAGTGATAAATGTGACTTCAAAATGCAGATGTTTAATGCAGATGGCTCAGAAGCTGAGATGTGTGGTAATGGAATAAGATGTGTAGGTAAATATGTATATGATTTTGGACTAACAAATAAGACTAATATTACTGTGGAAATTAAAGCAGGAGTAAAAAGACTTGTACTTAATTTAGAAAATGGCAAAGTTAAAACTGTTACTGTTGATATGGGAGAACCAATTTTAGATAAGGATAAGATTCCAGTAAAAACAGATGGAAAATTTGTAGAATTAAAAGTACTTGATAGAGAATTTATATTTACTCCAGTTTCTATGGGTAATCCTCATGCAATAACTTTTATAAGTGATGTAGATACATTTGATATTGATAAATATGGAAAAATAGTAGAAAGTGATGATCATTTTCCAAATAAAACAAATGTTGAATTTATTGAAATAGTTGATAGAAATAATATAAAGATGAGAGTTTATGAAAGAGGTACAGGTGAAACACTAGCATGTGGTACAGGAGCCTCAGCATCAGTAGTCGCATCAGTACTAAATAATTTAACTGATAGAACTGTTAACGTTAAATTACTTGGTGGATATTTAACAATTAATTATAATGAAGATGGTCATGTTTATATGACAGGAGAAGCAACAACAGTATTTAATGGAGAGATAGATATATAATTATTATTCAGGGAGGTTTATTTATGGAACAAATACCTAAAGAAGTAATAAAAGTATTTGCTAAAGAAGGTGGAAAAATAGTTCCACATACTGATAGTTTTAACTTATACATGGAGTGGGTTAAATGGTTAGATTATGTACCTTCTTTTGAACAAGAAAAAATAGATAAATTATTAAAGAAGAAAAATAAAACATCTGAAGAGTATAGAGAAGTAGGAAATTATTATTACTATAAAAAAATGGCTGAATTATTTAAAAAATATGGTACTAAAAACATGGATATGGAAGACTATGAAGAAGTACTTATGTTTATGAAACAAAATTCTATAGAAGAATATATGAATAAAAAATTGTCTAAAGAAGAAATAGAATTAGCTAAAGAAAAAATCGATAATTATAAAAAGATACCAGATGAAGATCTATTAAAAAAAGTATGTAATGAAAAAAGAGAAAAGATTTATATGAATTTATCTATTGAAGATGCATATATTTTGCATTACTTAGATAAGATAGTTCAAGCAAGATTATCAGTTGATTTCCAAAACAAAGTTAAAGAACAAAATAAGAGTAGCGCATATAGATCTCAAAGAAGTTTAATATATGCCTCAAAACAAAATAAAAATAAATAGAGATAGAAATTTCTATCTTTTTTTATGGTATAATTAAGTAGGTGGTAATGTGGTTTTAGAAGATAACAGAGTATATATAGTTCCAGAAAATATAAAGAAGGAATTATTATTAGAATTAACAAATAAGAAACTATTAATAGATATAAAGTTCTTTTCACTAAAAGAATTTATAAATAACTTAACTTTTACTTATGATGAAAAAGCTATTTATTATTTAATGAAGAAATATAATTATAAGTATGATAACGCTAAGACCATATTAGATAACTTATATTATATAAATGAAGAAACTTTTAATAATCAAAAATTAATGGAATTAAAAAAGATAAAAGAAGAAATACATGATCTTCTTATTTATAATGAGTATTTTTATGATTATATAAAAACTAGAAAGATTTATATCTATGGTTATGATTTTATTAATGAATATGATTTAAAATTATTAAAAGACTTAGATTATGAAATAATAGAAAGATCTGTTAAAGATTATAAACATGATATATATAAATTTAATAGTATATTTGATGAAGTAGTATTTGTATCTTCTAAAATAAGAGAGTTAATAGAAAAGGGTATAGATATAAATAAGATTAAATTAATAAATGTACCATCAGAATATAACTTTATATTAAAACAAGTATTTAATATGTTTAATTTAAATATAAATACTAATAAAGAAAGTATTTATTCTACTAAGATAGTACAAGATTTCTTAAAAGATATAGATATTTTACCTGAAATAAATTCAAATGATGAAGATAACTTATATATTTATAACAAGATAATAGATACTTTAAATAAGTATAGTTTTGATATGGATAAAGATATTAAAAAGGATATACTTATACAAGAGTTTAAATCTATTAAAACTAATAGAACTTTATATGAAAATGAAATAGAAATAAAAAATATTAATAACATTAAAGATGATGAATACGCTTTCTTACTAGGTTTTAATGAAGGTAATTATCCTGTTATTAAAAAGGATGAAGATTATTTATCAGATAAAGAAAAAGAAAACTTAGGTATATCTACGTCTTTAAAAATTAATAAAATAGAAAAAGAATCTATTATTAATAATATTAAATCTATTAAAAACTTAATTATATCTTATAAAGATAAAACTCCATTTAATGAGTATTATCCATCTGCTTTAATTGAAGAATTAGGTTTTGATGTTAAAGAAGAAGATGTTAGTTTAAATTATTCTAATTCATTAAATAAACTATTATTATCAAAAGACTTAGATAATTTTGTTAAATATGGAGAAAAAACAAATAGATTAGAAGTATTATTTTCTAACTATAAAGATATTAAATATATGTCTTATGATAATAAATTTAAAGGTTTAGATAAAGAAAAACTATATAAATATATAAATAATGAACTAACTTTATCATATTCATCTATAGATAACTTTTATAAATGTAAGTTTAGATATTACATAAATAATATATTAAAATTAGATAAATATGAAGAAACATTCGCGATATTTATAGGTAATTTATTTCATGATATATTATCAAAATGTTTTGAAGATAATTTTGACTTTGAAAAAGAGTATTATAACTATATAAAAGAAAAAGATTTTACTAATAAAGAAGAATTCTTTATAGAGAAAATTAAAGAAGATCTATTATTTGTAATTGAATCTATTAAAAAACAATATAGTTATAGTAATTTTAAAGATGCTTTATATGAAAATAAATTTGAAATAAACAAAGATAAAACTATTAAAGTTAAGTTTATAGGATTCATAGATAAATTATTAACGCATGTTTATAATGGTAAAACATTACTAGTTATAGTAGATTATAAGACTGGTTCTCAAGATCTTAACCTATCTAATTGTTATTATGGATTAAACTTACAATTACCAGTTTATTTATATTTATCTAAGAAGGGTGATCTTAAAAATAGTGAAGTAGTAGGTTTCTACTTACAAAAAATACTCACACCTATTCCAAAGATAGATACTAAAAAAGATTATAGTCTTCAAAAAGAAGATAATCTAAGATTACAAGGTTATTCTTTATATGATGAAGAATTATTAAATGAATTTGATTCTACATATGAAAATAGTAGAGTAGTTAAATCTCTTTCTAAAACATCAAATGGTTTTAGTAGTTATTCAAAGTTACTTACTAAAGATCAAATGGATAAATTAGAAGAATTAGTAGATAAAAAGATAGATAATGCAAGAGACATGATACTGGATGCTGATTTTGAAATAGATCCAAAAGTAATGAAGTTTAAAAATATAAGCTGCGAATACTGTAAATTTAAAGATATATGTTATATGAATCAAAATAATATTAAATATTTAAAAGAAATAACAGATTTAAATTTTTTAGGAGGTGATGAAGATGCCAACATGGACTAAAGAACAAAATGATGCCATTCTAAAAGATAAATCTAATATTATTGTTTCTGCTGGGGCTGGTTCAGGTAAAACTGCAGTTCTATCTGAAAGAGTTATTAGAAAGTTAAAAGAAGGTGTTCATATTAATGAATTATTACTTCTAACTTTTACTAATGCCGCTGCAAAAGAAATGAAAGAAAGAATAAGAAAGAAAATAAAAAAAGAAGGATTAACTAAAGAATTAGAAATGATAGATCAAGCATATATCACTACATTTGATAGTTATGCTCTTTCAATAGTAAAAAAATATAATTATAAATTAAATGTATCTAAAGATTTATCTATTGTAGATTCTGATTTAATTAATTATGAAAAAGAAAAAATATTAGATACTTTATTTGAAGAATTATATAAAGAAAAAAATCCTGATTTCTTAAAGCTAATAAATGATTTTTGTGTTAAAGATGATACTGAAATTAGAAAATATATTTTAAGTATTTCATCTAAACTAGATTTAATTATTGATTTAGATAGATACTTTGATGAATATGAATCTAATTATTTTAGTGATGAATATTTAAATAATATTCTAGAACTATATCTAAATAAAATTAGAGAAAAACAAGAAAATGTAAGACTATTATTAGAAAACTTAAACCATTATGTAGATAATAAATATAATGAAAAGATATGGGATACATTAAAAGGTTTATTAGAATCTAAAACATATGAAGAAATAAAATCTAATTCAGAATTAAAACTTCCACCACTAAGTAAAGACTTTAGTGAAGCAAAACCATTTAAAGATGAAATGAAAAAAGAAACTGATGAAATAAAGAAATTATGTTCTTATATAAATCTAGAAGACGCTAAAGAAGAAATAATAAAAACTAGGGACTATATAAAATCTATAATATTAATAATAAAAGAATTAAAAAATAGATTAGATGATTTTAAATATAAATATAATTTATTTGAATTTAATGATATTGCAAAACTATCTATAAAATTATTAAAAGAAAATGAAGATATTAGAAATGAAATAAAATATTCATTAAATGAAATAATGATAGATGAATATCAAGATACAAGTGATATTCAAGAAGCATTTATATCATTAATAGAAAATAATAATGTTTATATGGTTGGAGATATAAAACAATCTATTTATAGATTTAGAAATGCTAATCCATACATATTTAAGAATAAATATGAAAAGTATTCTAATAATGATGGTGGAATTAAAATAGATCTAAATAAGAACTTTAGATCAAGAGAAGAAACTCTTCTTAATATTAATACTATATTTAATTATATTATGAATAAAGATATAGGAGGAGCGGACTATAAATTCTCTCATCAAATGGTATTTGGTAATAATACTTATAATAATGAAGGTAAAACAGATCAAGATTATAACTTTGAAATATATAATTATGATTATGATAAAGAAAAAGGATTTACTAAAGAAGAAACTGAAATATTTATAATCGCAAATGATATAAAAAATAAAATAGATAATAAATATAAGATATTTGATAAAGATGAATTAGTAGTAAGAGATTGTAGTTATAATGATTTTGTAATATTACTTGATAGAGCAAAAGACTTTGAATTATATAAAAAGATATTTGAGTATAAAGGTATACCTTTATCAATATATAAAGATGAAAAAGTAAATGATGAAGTAATATTAACAGTATTAAAGAACATGATTGTGTCATTAGATAAAATTAATAAAAAAGAATTTGATAATGAATTTAAACATGCTTTTACATCTATTTTAAGATCATTTGTATTTGAATATACTGATCAAGAGATATTTGATCTATATCTAGAAAATAACTTCTATAAAAATGATATATATAATGAATTAAGATCTATTAATATAGATAGTAAAACACCAAAAGAAATAATAAATATATTATTAGATAAATTTAATATAATAGATAAACTAACTAAAATAGGAGATATAGATAAGAACTTAGTAATAATAGAGTATCTATTAAACTATTTAGATACTAAAGAAAGTATAGGTTATACAATTAGTGATATAGCAGTTTATCTAAATGATATTCTAGAGAAAAAATATGAAATAAAGTTCTCTAGTAATAAAGAATCAAGTAACTCTGTTAAGATTATGACTATACATAAATCTAAAGGACTAGAATATAATATTTGTTATTACGCAGGTTTATATAATAAATTTAATATAAGAGATTTAAGTGATAGTTTTATGTTCTATAAAAAGTATGGAATAGTAACACCTTTCTTTAATAATGGTATAGGAGAAACTATATATAAATTCTTAATTAAAGAAGATTATATTAAAGAAGAAATATCTGAGAAAATTAGGTTATTTTATGTAGCACTTACAAGAGCGAAGGAAAAGATGATCATGCTCGCAGATCTAAATGGAGACACTTATAATTCTAAAGATGAAGATGGTGTATTAGAAAACTGTATTAGATTAAAATATAGATCATTCCAAGATATTATTATGTCTATTGAAGAAGAACTAAGTAAATATGTAACTAAGATTGATAATATAGACATTACTAAAGATTATGAGTTAGTTAAAAAATATAATTTTAAAGATTATATTAATGAAAGTGATATAAAGTTAAGTGTTAAAGAAATAGAAGTAGATAATAAGGTTCTTAATAAAGCATCATTTTCTAAAAAACAAAATAAGCTTTTAACAGAAGAAGAAATAAAGAACATGAACTTTGGTACTAAGATGCATTACTTATTTGAAATAACAGATTTTAATAATCCAGATAATGATATAGTTAAATCTTTCTTAGAAGTATATGATATTAAAGATTCAATAAATATATATAAAGAATATGAATTTATGTATCAAGAAGAAGATACTATATATAATGGTGTTATAGACTTAATGTTTGAGTATACTGATCATTTTGATATAATTGATTACAAGTTAAGTAATATATCTGATGAAGCATATCTAAATCAATTAGAGGGTTATAAAAAATATATAGAGAATATAACAAATAAGAAAGTAAATATATATTTATATTCTATTATGAATAAAGAACTTAAAAAAATATAGTTTACTTTAAAAAGAATATGTGTTAAAATCTATTTAAATTGAGTGAGAGAAGAGTAAAATAATTAAATTATAATAGAGAGTCTATGTTTGGTGGAAATAGATATAATTATTATTTGAAGAAGCTTTCATATATCAATAATCGTTAATTACGTTATAATTAAAAGAGCATAGTTCCTATGAAGTAAGGTGGTACCGCTATAATTAGTCCTTACATTATAGGGACTTTTTTATTTAAAGGAGGAATAAAAATGACTAATAAAGAATATGCAGATTTACTTTTACCAGGAGTTAAACATACTTGGGAAGAATATGAAAAAATGTATCCAGAAAGAGATTTAGATGAAAAAGCTATTGTTACTAGATATGCACCTAGTCCAACAGGACTTCCACATATGGGTAACTTATTTCAAAATTTCATGGCTATGGCATTTGCTAAACAAACTAATGGTGTTTATTATTTAAGAATTGAAGATACTGATACTTCAAGAACTGTTGAAAATGGTATTCAAAAGATACTTGATGCAATAAGACCATTTGGTATAGACTTTACTGAAGGAGTAATATCTGAAACAGAAGAAAAAGGAATTTATGGACCATATATTCAATCTCATAGAAAAGATATATATCAAGCATATGCTAAAAAGTTAATTGAAGAAGAAAAAGCATATGCATCATTCTTATCAAAAGAAGAGTTAGATGAAATTAGAGAACAACAATCTAAATCAAAACAAAGATTAGGTATATATGGAAGATACGCTAAAGATAGAAACTTATCAAAGGAAGAAACATTAGAAAGAATTAATAATGGTGAAAGTTATATTATAAGAATTAAATCTCCAGGTTCTTTCTTTAATAAGATAAAAGTAAATGATTTAATAAAAGGTACAATGGAAATGCCAGAAAACGATATAGATGAAGTTATTATCAAAAGTGATGGACTTCCAACATATCATTTTGCGCATGCCATAGATGATCATTTGATGCATACAACTCATGTATTTAGAGATGATACTTGGGTTTCATCATTACCAAAACATGTTCAATTATTTGAGATGTTAGGATTTAAACCAGTTAAGTATGCACATTTAGCTCCACTTACTAAAAATGATAATGGAAAAGTAAGAAAGTTAAGTAAAAGATATGACCCAGAAGCAACTTTAGGATTCTATTCTGAAAATGGTATTCCAAAAGAAGCAATTATGTTATATTTAGCTACTATTACTAATTCTAACTTTGAAGGATGGCTTGATCAAAATCCAAATGGTAAAATAGAAGACTTTACTTTTGACTTTAGAAAATGTTCTTCTTCATCTGGTACACTATTTGATTTACCAAAACTATATAACATATCTAAAAACTATATTAGTAAATTAACTAAAGAAGAAGTATATAATAATACTTTAGAATATGCAAAAGAATATGATGAAGAATTAAAAGATATATTAGAAAAATATCCTGAGTATTCAAAAGATATATTTAATATAGAAAGAGAACAAAAGAAACCAAGAAAAGATTATGAAAAATACTCAGATGTTAAAGGTCAAATTTGGTATATGTATGATGAGTTATTTGATAAATATGTTTCTGAATATGGATATGATTATCAAGCAGTTACTGATAAAGAAGAAATAAAGAATATTATTAATACTTATATTGATAAATATTATGATGAAAATGATGATAAAGATATTTGGTTTAATAAAGTTAAAGAATTAAGCGAAGAATTGGGTTATGCTGGAAATATGAAAGATTATAAGGAAAATCCAGATAATTATAAAGGATCAGTAGCGGATGTTTCCACAGTAATAAGAGTAAGTCTTACTACTAGAAGTCAAACACCTGATTTATATGAAATACTTAAGTTATTAGGTAAAGATAGAATTAAAAATAGATTTGATATTGTAAAATAGACAGTAAAAGTCTATTTTTTTCTTTTATTTCTATATAATTATGGTATACTGATAATAGAGGGTGGAGAAGATGAAAGAAATAATATTAAACAAAGCAAAATTAAAAGAAGATGAAATAACTGAAGTGTTAGAAAAATCTAGAATAGTACTTAGAAATGA
>Ga0129306_1002948_pt1 | contig 13887 bp, 9 predicted proteins | sample P827metagenome_FD_94438 | JGI IMG/M metagenome (GOLD analysis project Ga0129306, IMG submission 94438) | Capybara group fecal microbial communities from Wisconsin, USA - P827 metagenome | ecosystem: Host-associated > Mammals > Digestive system > Large intestine > Fecal | place: USA: Wisconsin...
CCTTTGTGAAAGTAATCATAAGTCTGTATTTTTAAAGTTGAACATGAATGTTCTTTTAAGCCACTTTAAATTTACAGACTTTCTTCTTTTTACCTATAAGGACACACTTTTTGGGACATTATCAAATAGGAGCAAAGAAGAAATAATTGAAAATAAGGTCTTATTCATGGCAATGATACATAAAAGGGTGTATTCTTTAATACTTAGAATACACCCTCATAATCTATTCGGAGCAACCAGTCCACGCTACACTAAGAATACCGATATCATCATTTGATGTTCCAGTATTGGAACACTTATTTGCGGTTATCACAATGATGAAATCCCCTGCAACATTAAACTCAAAATCAAGCTTATTGCGTCCATATTGTGCCAAAGAATCGTCAACGTGGCCATCGGATTTAAGGATAGACGTTCCGTCACTATTCTTGATTTCAATTGTAAAATTGCTACCTGTTTTTGTCATAGCCCTATAATAATCGATAGAGACTGTTCCACAACCACCGGATAGTATAGGTGACGTTAGCGTCCCTATTTGTGTAGAGCGTGCGGCTAAAACAGGGCGAGGTCCCTCAATATCATCCCATCTAGAAGAATGATTCAAAACACGGGAAAGGGATGCGGTCCATCCGTTCGCAGTAGTATATGTGGAAACAGTACCACCATTTGCTCCATTATTAATCGTTTCCAAATCTGCAGTTCCGCCCCCCGTCACTGGTGTTGAACTCTTACCCTCCTGAACAATAGTGTATTCAATGAGATTAATGCGGACTTTACCCGTCCTTTCTTCTTCTGTCGTGTTCTCATCAATGTTGAAAACGATAGTTCCATTTCTAAGAGCTTTTGTTTCAATAAGATGAATCCAGCTTAATGAAGATGGATCGACCATGGCAATGGGGTTTTCTTGATTAGTCTGGAATGGCACTTCAAATGCACCTCCAGCGGCAGGAACTTTTGCAGCAAACGCAGTTTCATCCAGAACAAAGACGCCTTCCTCACAGGAGAGGATACGGGCCGCAGTAGTTCCGTCGCCTTTAACGGCGATAACGTACACCTTACCATCTGTGAGCGGGTTCGGGGCGATAATCCTAACAATACCTGAGGAAACTGAAGAAACCATTACTTCAGCCTCAAAGCCCTTGGTCCCAAAGGCATCCACAACGGTGGCTTCGTCTGATGCACTAATCGTGAAAGGAATGTTTACAGACTCACCGGCGGAAATAATCACATCGGTCTCCATGTTGATGGCAAAGGCCGCAACTTTGGGAATAACGATAGTTGTTCCGTCCCCGAGCGTGAAGGTTACTGCTTCTGTACCATCCTCTACCTTAGAGAACACCACGGCGCCGGTATTGCCGGCCTCCCCGATGATTTCCCAAGTGACACCACCGTTGTAAGAAATCTCGAAGTTACCGTTATTGATGCGGAGTTGGGGGGTAGCAACATGTGCGGTGGCAGCAATCTTGTTGCCGTTATCATCCAATAAGTATTCGCCGTTGACGGTCCAGTAGTAGTTGCCGTCAGCATCGAGTTTCACACCGACTGTAGGTGTTTGGCCGTCCTGGCCATTGGTACCATTCGTGCCATTTGTACCGTCCTTACCATCTTTTCCATCGATACCGTTCTTTCCGTTGTATAGAGTAATCTTACCCGTTTGGGAGAATTCGACCACCCAACCGGTCTTGTCGGCAAGCTCTGTCACAGAAACAATACGATCTTGAGCCTTAAGCGCGTCCACCGCAGTTGCTATACCGGAGAGTGTAGAATTTAGCTGACTCACCAGTGTCTGGAGTTCTTTGATATCAGCTTCGGCCTTGTCCATACGGGCAGCAAGAGCCGAATCATCATATTTTTCACAAGCCGCAAATAATGATACTGAGGCGATTGTGATTATTATTGCCCTAAAAGAGATTCTCATAATGGTTTTCTTTAAAGGTTGCTCCTGAAAGCAGGAGCAACCAACAATACTACGATTAGTTGCAGCAATTAAGTGCCATATCATAAGTAATTGTACAACCTCCAGATACAGGAGCTAACTTGGTCCGATTTCCACCAGTGCAAGTTACAGGAGTTTCCCATCCAGCACCAGTTGCGATAGCCGTAAGAGTGGGGATGGGATTCTTTTCATTATATGTCCTTAGATTAAAGAACATAACTTGACCATAGCCGCCACTCACAGCATTCGCTGCCTGAGACTGAATTGTGGAAGAATAATATGTAGTGCTTAGTTCGAGAGAAATCGGAGACCATCTGCTCGGATCCATTCCGGGGATGCCGCTGTAGGTATAAGGCAGATAGTAACCAAAGTATCCATGATGTGCGTAATCAATCTCCCCTGCTGCAGTGGAGGAGATATAACTTGTTCCCCCCCAATCAAACACAAAAACCAGCTTGTCAGGACAAAGTTGTTTAAAGTATGTAATAATGCCGCTATATGAACCATTAACAACACTATTGGAGCCCGAATACTCGTCATCGAAAAGCACCCCATCAAAACCACACTGATTCACAACACAGCAGAGAATATACGCAAATTGATACTGCTGAGTTGAATTCATATTAGAAAGTCCAAGGCCAACCCAATCACCAAGGACGCAGAGAATAGGCGACTGCCCGTTACCACGAATAGCATCTGTATAAGTAGTAACAGGGCTACCGTTGTTGCACAAATAAGGTGTTAGTTCAGGATTCAAATAGAGCGTGGGGCGCACCTCATCATTTGGAAGCGTCTCTTTGTGGATGTTTGAAGCAAAGAATCCCACGTAGTCAAAGTATGTTGTGCCATCAGCCAACCAATAGTCCATTGCGTTCAATGGATTCACGTCGTTGGTCTCAACATATACGAATGTTGTAAGATCCTTATCACCAATGCCTTTTGTTAAAACAACTCTTGACGAAGGGGATACAGCTTCTTCTGATTCGACAACATTTTCAATTTTGTTACAGGAAAATGTCATCAGCGCTGCTGACGTTGCAGCGAAGAAAAGGATTAATTTTTTCATAACAATACTGTTAAAGTGTTAATAATTAAAATATTAAGATTGCTCTTAATAGGGCAAATCATTTACCAGTTTTTTAACCATTTACCATATCCACTACCACCCGTGTTAAAGTTGATTATATCGAACATATAAGTATTACGATAGGGACTATCATTCCCATTAGAATCGTCTAAATACTGCAATAAAACCTCAGGAGTATATATTTGTCGCTCGAATTGATCCTGGAGATTAGATCGTATATCATAATAAACAGATATATTGTTTAGTTTTAATCCAGACGCCACCCAGTTTGATACATCCTCATATCCACACTGTTCTCTTTTGTACCATGTTGTATGGACACACCCATAACGCTTGGGAGAAAGACCAATTATCGGCATCCTTGAATACTTAGTAGATACATACTCACTCCTTTGATGATATGGGTCTATTATCTGAATAGGCTCATCTCCATTCACGTATCCCGACCATGCGTAGTCCAGATACTGTCCGACATCAACACCTCCCATGGCATCCATATCCCAGAAATACTCTGTGGGGGCAGCGTAATCAGCAACAGTGATTAGTTTGTAAGGACCAAGTTCTTCACGCAGCTTTTTAATCAGTTTTGGATACGACGTGGTATTCATTTCAGGGAATCCTTCTTTTCCATATCCGGAATTCCTGTCCCAAAGGTTAACACCGTCAAAACCGTATTGCTCTATGACTTGTTTCACCTGATGGACAAAGTCTGTTATCTGAGCGTCAGTCATATTGCAGAATCCTATACCTTTGCCGCCGCCTTCGATGCAGATGCACAGTTTCCTACCCGTGTCCTTGACAGGTTTGAAATATGTATTGAAATTATCGCACAGATAGCGCATATCTGAGCCAAGATTCAACATTGGCCTGTCTGACTCGGCATCATAATCGACGGTTACTGTCCTGAAGTTGACTATGTTACCAATTGCATTGTGCCAAATCACCTCCCAAGAAGGGGATAACTTTTGAACCACAAAGTCAGTCGCAAGCCTCGGGTCAAACTGGCTGGTATTCAAATAGAAAACAGTGAAGCAATCCTCACCGGTGTAAAGATCCGGCCTTCCTGAGAACGGAGCCTGTACAGTAACCAGAACATATACAACCCCGCCCATAGATGCCTTAAGCGGCAGCAGATAATTCCCGGCCTCCAGCACATTCCCTATAGGATTGGTGGCATAGATCCTGACTAGTTTCTCGTCACTCTCCTTTGCCCCAGCAGCGATGTCAATAACTCCGCCATTATCAATAGAATAATATGGTGCTGGCAGTAATGTGAAGTCTGTTTTATTTTGAGCATTATATGCCTCCAGAAGCTCTTCATCTACGGAAAGAATCACTGTTCTGGATGCATCAAGTTCCCTTGAGGCTTTAACAAAGACCTTCACGGATGTAAAACTTCCACCTTCGGGAAGATTGATTTTGACTATATTGTCAGGGCTGCTGACAGCACGCAGATTGATGGCCGGGAGGCTGGAAAGGACTTCTTCATCAGGGAGTTGTCCCATCTGAAGCTCTGCTACGTTAGTTTTTTCGCAGGAGGATAGGAGATTGCCGGTCAGGCCGGCAATGACGGCGAGAAGGGAGAGATTCTTCGCTGCGCTCAGAATGACAGAACGGATGTTCAAAATGACGTTTGTCTTATTCATAAGCTATTCCTCCACTTTGTTAATCTCCGGGATTTCAATGCCGGCGGGCCAGACAATGTCTTTTTCCGCCACACCATCATTTCCATACATGGAGTAGTCCTTGATTGTATTGCCCTTACCTTCATCAAATTTCCAGTAGCCAATAAGTTCCGGAAGGTCCTTCGGGTTCTTTATCCGGTACATATTCTCCCAAATCTCTTCCGGTGTTCTGGCCACGGACCAGACCCTTGCTTCTGCCATTTTCCCTTGGAGAGGGCGGAAATCATTATAGGATTTCCCGAGGAAGAACTGATATGCCTCTCCGGCACCAAGAGCCCTCTGAGCGAGGTTAATTCTGTTGTCTGCACCCATTACGGAAATACCCTGTTCATTGGCTTCGCTCTGTAACTTGCCGTTGACATATACTCTTACCTGACGGGCGGCCTGGTCGTATGTGCAGGCAACGTGGTACCACTGTCCTTCATAGAGTTTCTTTGCAGGGTCGCTTGCAGGGAACTTGCCAAAGGCGGAACCACCGCCGGAGCCATCAAACTGAATCTGCTGCCGTTCAAAATTGGTATCTCCGATACGCATTAACAGATACTGTTCTACACCCATGACAGAGGATATATTGCAAGCGCCGAAGTCGTTTGTCAAATCAAACTGGTCAAGGTATATCAACGCCTCATAGGTGACGGCCGTAAGTCCATTATATGCATTTGCCTGGGGGCTATCCGGCACATCCAACAAAGGGAAATTAATCCAGTTATCGTGCAATGACGCAGCTGAAGTAATGGCGGAAGAACGGCGAACAAGGTAATATGCAATGGCGCTGCTCTCCATAATCTTCATACTTGAGGAAGAAATCCTCAAAGGAAGAAGATATGTTTCATCTACCGCCAAAGCCCCGGTTTGCTCTTCTCCTTCACCCATCAAGCCTTTAAGTTTCACAGAGACTGTCTCAGATGTCGTTTTCCCAACCGGGATTGTTACATCCGCACTTGAAAAATCAATATACTTTGAAGGGAGAAGCCCCAGTGAAGTTCCATGCTTCTCATTGTATGTTGCAATAAGACTTTCATCTATTGATACAGTTGCAGCCACTGCCTCTTTAGCCGGATATGCCAAAGTCACGATAACCTCCTTTGTCAACTCTTGGAGATTGTTGCTGAAAGTGGTCAGCTGAACCTGGTCTGTTGCACTTACATTCAGATATACGGAGTTCTCAAATGTGTGCTCGGCTACAGCAAAGCGGTCGCAACCGCACAGCGCCACAACTGCAAGTATAACCGTCAAGTATATATGTTTATTCATCATTCTCATACTCCTCTTATTTTGAAGGGTTCAGAAGTTGAATTGCATTACGGGTAACGACATAGTTTCCATCATAGGAATAATAGTCTGACTTGATATTGTACACTCCAAGTCCGGCTAAGGGCCCAAACGATATAACTCGTTTGGAGAGTTCCTCCACATCATTACACTTTTCACGTGCTTCATTCTGGATAGTTCCATCCATGTCTGCACCAAGTAGCAGCTTTGAAGCCGGGATTCCGGCATAGTCAATCGCGGTCAGAATCTGGAAGTGAAGATCCTGAGCGTGAGACGTACTTTCGCTGTCCAGGACAAAGAAATCCACTTTATCCCTGTCCGCCTTTGGAACAAACAGGGGGTTCCCCTCGAACACAAGTACTTGGCCTTCTACTTTTGCGTCTGATAGCTTACTCACCAAGGCAGAGGCCAATGCTTCATTCTCTACACTTCCCAATTTGTAAGAACCGGTAAACGAGTAGCCATTAAGTTTTAATTCCTTAACTGATGCAATTACGGTTTCCAAATAGGCATTCAAGGATAAGGCATCCGCAAATCTTTTTTTGTCCAAATCAATCTGGTAAAGGGCTTTAGTTCCGATGCTCTCCATCCATGCCATATCCTCTTTGTCAGACTCCGAGAAATTATCTGCGTTAGTCAGACTTACAAAGTCAAGGCTATCCGGAAGGCAACGCATGAAATCTTTTTCACTTGTGGCCTTATCCGGAGCGTTTTCAAAACGAGCATAGAACAAGTAGTGGTCGCTCTCTTTGTACGCACAGAGCGAAGACCTGTATGCTTCCCACAGGGCGGGATTTTGGTCCCAGGGACGCAAGTAGTTTATACTGATAGGTTCTGTCTCCGTCCATTTGCTGCAAGACACAAATGCCATGAATGACAAAACGATGAATAAATACTTCAATGTCTTCATAGCGCTTAGTCGTTAAAGGGTTTTACATCCCACCACACGCGGGTGGAGTAGTTGTCTCCCGTGAGGCTTTGGTCTCCTGTTGCTTCCTTATCGAGGATAGACACAGCTTCCTGATAGTTTGCCCGGTTCTGACTTGCTTCCTCTGCGGGGTAACGAAGCCGCCTGGCGTGATGGCTCACGTTCACGGCACCGCCGGAAAGATCTTGTGCGGCATCGAATAGTCTTGGATAACCGGTTCTGCGATACTCACTCCAGCCCTCTACGCCAAGCGGAAAGATAGCTATCCACTTCTGAGTGATTATCTTTTCCAGGTTCACCTCTATGTCCGTGGCGGCATCGTCCCACGCGATGGTTACGCTGCTGGGACGAGTTCCTACTGTCCATGCACCAAGAGGATCCGTGTAGGCTTCTGGACGTTTGGTGTTGTCTAAGATGTAGGAGTCTGCTCCGCTTGCTCCCTTCTCTTCGAAGGACAAACGTATGGCCTGCTGATATAGCTGCTTGGCAGTTTCAGCGCTGCCCCAGCGGAGTTCATACTCGGCACGGAGGAACGTGGCTTCTGCAGCGTTGAACCATAGGTAAGGTGTATCCGATGCAACAATCATATTGGAATAGGCTTCCACGAAATCGGTCTTACTGGATACTACAGAGCCCACCCTGACGCCAGCGAATGCATTTGCATTTCTGACCGTCGGAAGGAACATCTTTTCCCTCCTGGGGTCTTCATAACCATTCATGTAACAGATGATATCGGCTGCCACGCGGTGGTCCTGCCAGTCATTGTAGATGAGAGTAGTACGGTTCTCGGTGGCATGCATGGCGGCATTGTCGGCGTTGCTTTCAATGACTCCTGCAGCAATGGCCTCTGCCGCTTTCTGCCTGCTGAGTTCCGGCTTTACATAACTGAGGCGCATGGCCATCCTAAGTTTAAGGGAGTTGGCAAAGCGGCTCCACTGAGCCATATTGCCGTAATAAACCTTGTCGTAGGATGTCCAGCCTGAAGGGTCCAAGCCTTCATTTGCCTTGAAAAGGGATATGGCAAGGTCCAATTCCTCAAACATTTGGTCGTAAACGCTCTCCTGTGAATCGTACTTCACAAAGATGCCTTCATTGGAGACTGCATCACTATAAGGTACAGGACCATAAGAATCGGTAACCCGGTGCATTACGGCTACTCTGAAGAGGTGGGCAAAGGCAAGAGCAACTTCATCGTCAGTTTCGGCAATGATGGCGCGGTAGGGAGCGTACATCTCCGTCATTACATTGGAGAATGGCCACTTGCGCCAGTCCGTACTTTCATTGAAAGTTTCAAAACGGTCTTGCCAAGTGTTGACTGTTGATCCGATATAACCGGCATACGGCCCGCCTGATAGGCTTTCTACAAACTGGTAAATATGTTCCTCTACAGGGATAACCAGATTCTGCAAGTTAGTAACCTTTGTCCCCGTGCGGTAATTCATCACCTCCATCTGGTCTGCCGTGACCTGATTGGGGTTTGTATTAAGGCGCTCGAAGCGGCCGGTACAGCTGGTGAGGAGATTGCCGGTCAGGCCGGCAATGACGGTGATTATAAGTATCTTTTTCATTGTCATCTCCTCCTAGAAATTAAGTTTCACATTAAAGCCAATGCGGCGGAGACTGGGCATCATGAAGTAATCAATGCCCTGGTAGTTGTTACCGGTAGTTGCAACGGATTCTGGATCAAACGGCGCTTTGCAGTATATCATCCATAGGTTGTTTCCCACAAGAGAAACAGTGGCAGACAGGACATTTCGGAACCACTTTCTTGGAAGAGTATATCCCAAGGACACCTCCTGCAACCTGAAGTTTGTTGCACTATAAGTGTAGAACTGAGGCAAACCACTCTGCGAACCTAATGACTGATACCACTTCTGCGGGTCTACCCAATCTCTACCGTTTACCAAAACGCCTCCGGCATCTCTTGCGGCAGCCGATGCTTCAGAAACTCCATATAAATCAAGGTTCGCTTGCGTGGCACTATAGCAGATACCCCCAATACGTCCACTGAAGAGTATCCCCAGATGTAATCCAGCAAAGGTGAAATCATTCCTCCAAGCAAGATTGTATTTAGGGAAAACAGTTCCAAGAAGTATTTCATTATCCGTTTCAATCATAAGAGGCTTTCCTTCGTTGTCAATCTCCACATAGCCATGCTGATTAGATGCAATACTGGATGTTGTGTACAAGTCTCCCAGTGTGCCTCCTTTCTTCAGGATGTACATGGCCTTACCAAGGCCCTTGATTCTGAGTTCGTCAAGATTGAGTTTCTCTCCCGTGACTGGATTCACGGCATCCTCCGCAAGGGCCATGATTCTGTTTTTGTTCCAGGACCATGTGAAATTGCTGTCCCATCCAAACCTGCCCCATGTGTGATTGTATCCAAGGGCTAGTTCTACGCCGGTATTCCTGACGGCTCCGGTCTGAAGATACATCGTACTATAGGCCGAAGACGGAGGAAGAGCTGGATCAAAGGTCTGGTTGAATGTGTCTGCGAGATACCATGAGGCGTTCACACTGACATCCTTCCACAGGCGTGTTTCAAGACCCATTTCATAGGTACGGGTTTTCTCCGGCTTGAGGTCTCCTATTGGATAGTGGGTCTTGTCTTTCCAAATGCGGGAGATAGCATCGTATTCGTAGGTTTCAATGGTTAGGAAGCGCTGATAAGGCATGCCAACTTCGGCAACGGAACCTCTTACCTTCAAATAAGTGACAGGACCAAGTTCCCAATGTGATGTTGGAACCCATGAGAGACCGAACGAAGGATAGAAGAAACCTGATTTCTCGCTACTGGAACCGGCGAGCTGTGATGCCCAGTCATTACGGCCGGTAAGAGTAAGATAAAGCATCTTCTTCCAACCCACTTCGATACTTGCAAAAACGGACTGGGTTTCATCGTTCCATCCGCTTTTGGAAGCTCGGGACTTGACATTGTCCAGGTCAAAGACATTGAACACATTGGCCAGGCCGTCTTCCTGAATGGGGCCGCCATAAGTTAGCGTATTGGTTTTAATGTTATTAATCGAAGCGCCAATGTTGGCCACCAAGCTCCAATCCTCTCCGAATGTCTTATTGATATTGGCAATGATGTCTGCATAAACTTGTGCATCTTCCGTACGGGCCTCTGTATAATGACCGTTGCTTCCTCCTTCGGAGATTGTAGGCTCTGTAGTGGCAAATAGTTTCTGAGTATAGATATTGCTGGCATTGTCAACTTTGACGCGGCCAGCCACATTCAGCCAGTCAAAGATATCGTAGGATGCCGTCAGATTAAGCATATAACGATGCTTGTTGTTATTACGGAGGTTCCTGTAGGCAATCCAGTATGGATTCTGCATGCGGAGATCTCCGGCCAGGGCATCACTCCAGAACTGCTCCATCATCTTTGTTCCGGGGTTGTAACGCTCGTATGACTGGTAGATGGAGAAATCGTTTCCGCGGGGGAAAAGATATATTGACGTAAGCGGATTAGCATACACACCCTGGTTGGTCATGTTCTGGTCTTTCTGCAGGATGTAGCTACCGTTGAAATCCAAACGCAGTTTATCATGCAGGAAGTAGGTGGTATTCCGGAATGTAAAGTTGTAACGGTCGTACTTGTTGTTTGGAATGATACCGTCTGAGTTAACGGCAGCAGCGGAGAAGTACGTTTGGTTCTTGTCCGTACCTCCGGAGAGAGAGAACGCATTGGTATAAGTGGTTCCCGTCTGAAAGAAATCACGGGGATTGTAATTGTAACGGGCATTTTCTGGAAGATATGCTCCCCAGCTGAAAGTCTGGTCGCCGGATTTACCATTCAGCCCTGTTCCATACCGGCTTTGGAACTCAGGCAGTACAAAAGGGCTCAGGAACTCGGTATTGCTGCTGAAAGTGACATTCATCTTTCCAGCCTGGCCTTTCTTGGTAGTTATGATAATAGCACCATTGGCAGCTTCACTGCCGTAAAGTGCTGCCGCCGCTGCACCGGTAAGGACCGAGATGCTCTCAATATCCTCCGGGTTGATGTCGGCAATAGATTCCGTAGCGCCCTTTGAATCGAATTCAGTTCCGCCACCGCCTCCGAAGTTGTACATCGGCACACCGTCAATTACATAGAGGGCATTGGATGACTGTGAGATCGACTTATTACCTCTCAGCACCACTTTTGAAGCGCCACCCACACCGGAAGAACTGGCGTTGATGGTAACGCCGGCGACCTTACCGGAAAGGCTGTTTATGAAGTTGGCGTCCTTCACGGTGGTCACCTGGTCGGATTTAACTTCCTGCACGTTGTAACTCAGCGCTTTCTGGTCCCTTCGGATGCCAAGTGCCGTTACAACGGTTGCTTCAAGTTCTACGGCTGATTCTTGCAGAGTCACATCGAATGTCCGACGATTCCCAATGGATATTTCCACATCGGAATAGCCGATTGAAGAAAACACTAATCGGCCTCCGAGCAAATCCCCGGGGACCGTAAGAGAAAACAATCCGTCTAAATCAGTAGTAGTACCTATTGTTGTCCCTTTAATGAACACGGATACTCCTGGGACAGGCAAAGCAGTTACATCAATCACCTTTCCGTGGACTGTTCTGGAAGACGGAAGTTTGGGTTTGGTTATATATATGGTAGCATTCTCCACAGAGAAATCAAGACCCGTCTGCACCCTTAATTGAGATAAGACTTCCCTGAGCTCTGCGTTGGAGACTTGAATGGTAACAATCTGCTTGACATTTACATCGGCAGCTGGCGAGAAAAGATACCGGGTCTGCGACTCAATGGAGCCAAGCACTTTCTCAAGGGCGGCATCCTTCATATCCAAACTGACCCGTACATCCTGAGCCTTGGCATAGGACATAGGTAACAGTAATGCGATACCCACCGATACCATTACATATAAACGCCGAAGAATACCTCTCTTCATAGGCTTATTCATTAGTTATAATGTTATTCTGCGGTGGCAGTCTTTCCTGCCCGCCATCCGGCGATCAAAGGAGCCGGCAGCCTTAAATACAGCTACTTGATTATATACAAGTTCTTCTGCACATCAAACTCGTAATCAAAGTCATAATGGTGTTTCAAAACGTCAAAGGCAGACACAATTCCGTCTGTAATCCTTATCTTACCATAAGGAAGGACCTCTTCAGGAACATTTGACATATCAACAACGATGGATACGCCAAAAGCCTTTTCCATGCGCTTCATTATATCCAAAAAGCTTACGCCTGCAACTGAGACCAAGCCATCGCTCCATGCCATATCTTCCTTTGCACCAGCAAAATCGGCAGAATAAAGACGGCCGTTCTCATCCATCTTGACAACCTGATTGGGAGAAAGACGTGCTTGGACATTCTGATTCTTATCCAGAACCTCAATGCTACCTTCAAGTAGTGTAGCGGAAAACTCTCCTTCCCGCTGATTGGCGACAATGTCGAATTTAGTCCCAGTGACACGTATGTCGTATGCAAATGTCTCAACAATAAATGGCTGCTTTTCATTGTGTGACACATCAAAAATGGCTTCACCTTCCAGTTTTACCCGGCGTTCCTTATCAAGAAATACTGCAGGGTACTCAATTCTGGAACCGGAATTCATTTCAATGACAGTTCCGTCCGAAAGGGTTTGGGTGAGCATTTTTCCCCATTTTGCCTCTGACGTCAGCACAGTATCTTTAATTGTAGATTCATTCTTATAATGGTTACTTACAAAGACACCGATTGCAATAGCTGCAGCTGCTGCAGTAAGCCACCCGAAAGAAGTAAACACAATATGTCTTGCTCTACTTCTATGACTCTCCTTGGCGGTCACCTGCTCAAATGTACGTCCTTTCAGTGCGAATTGACTGATAAGAAAAAGCTTGTATGCTTTCCGGAATTGCTCCTGGTTAGACTTCTTTTCTTTTGCCCACAAAGCAATGGCATCAGCCTCCTCCAAGGAAGTTTCCTTGGCGAAGAACTTGTAAAGTAATTCGTTATCCACCTTCATAATCACATTTGGTTAAAGACTTCAAGTTATAATATTAACTCGTCATCTTTCCCGCGTTCACTTATAAATACGAGAAAGGCTGACAAGGTTTCCCGAATTTCTGCATTTTTTTTCATATTCTTCTAATCGTTGCAAGGTTTGTCATCAAAAAGGAGGAAAGTATATCATTCACAATAACCGAAATGAGCACAAGTTTGCGAAGAATGACAAAACTTTTTAACTTTGTCATTTGTATGCTAAAAGATGAATCATTATCGAAAAAACTTTACGAAGACCTCTTCAAAGAAAACAGGGAGATCTTTGAATTCTTGGCATACTCCTATGTCGGTGACCACGAACAAGCCCGTGACATTGTAAGCGACTGCTTTGCTAAGTTATGGGAGAAGAGGGACACCATTCTCTCCGAGACAGTATTGGCGTATATGTTCAAGACAGTTAAGAATGCCTGTCTTGATTACCGAAAATCTGCCCGTCACAACAATGAAATCCGCGAATCCCTCATGAACAAAGAAGGTGAATTGATGGAATTATTCACGGAGACTATTCAAAACACTGACCCATCCGAGTTATTCACAGAAGACATTCTTGCCATTGCACGTGAAAGTCTGAAAAAAGTACCTGATGAACAGAAGCAGGCCTTTCTGAAGAACCGCGTTGATGGGCTCTCATACGAGGAGATAGCCCAAGCTATGGGAATACAATACAGCCGTGTAGCGAAGGATATCCACGCCGTTCTCAAACGGCTCCGCATCTCATTGAAAGACTACTTGTCCCTCATCATCCTTATCACTCTCCTCAAGGAACTTAACTAGTTTCTTTCAAGCTACAGCAATAAAAGTACTTATCTTTGCGAAACATCTTCCCTTTTCATCGTATTATTAGGTAGAAATACGGCTCACCTGCAAAGTTCCGTGTTTAAGTTATCCAAAGATCTTATAGATTCTATACATGAAGAAGGTATAGTCGCTTACACCTCGTAGTTGGGATCTAAAGGTTTTGATCTTTGAGTTTAGA
>Ga0129306_1002950_pt1 | contig 13883 bp, 13 predicted proteins | sample P827metagenome_FD_94438 | JGI IMG/M metagenome (GOLD analysis project Ga0129306, IMG submission 94438) | Capybara group fecal microbial communities from Wisconsin, USA - P827 metagenome | ecosystem: Host-associated > Mammals > Digestive system > Large intestine > Fecal | place: USA: Wisconsin...
ATATCTGCTACATTAGTTACAGGACAAGCAGTAGATACTCTTATGTAATATTGTGAATTATTCATATAAAATCCTCCATTAAAAATATTATTACCTTATGATTATATCAAATTAAAGGTAAATAATTAAACTTTAATATAAAATATTAATAAAAAATTATGCAAAGCACATTTTATTATAAAACTATATCATAATAATATAAATAGTTTATTAAGTTAAAAACTATTTATTTATATTATTTATAAGATTATAATGTATAATAATAGTAATAATTCAAGAGGGAGGGAGAGTATGTGGAGCAATTTTAGCATTATTCTTTGGATAATAATTGGGACTGCCGCTTTGCTGTTGGATCTTGCTACTAGTTCTTTTTTATTTGTTTGGTTCACTCTAGGGGCTATAGCTGCACTTATAGTTCAAATATTAGGATATTCTATGTCTACACAAATTATTGCTTTTGTATTAATTAGTATTTTATGTATGATATTAGGTTATCCAATGGTAAAGAAGATTATTAAAAAACAGGAGAATTCTATATTATCTATCGAAAGAAATTATGTTGGAGAAATTTTTATTGCAGATAAAGATATAAAAGATGAGGGGGTGCTAAAATTCCAAGGTGTATATTGGAGAGTCACGAATAGTGGGGATTATATAAAAAAAGGAGATAAGGTAAAAATAATCTCAGTAAAAGGTAACAAAATTTTTGTTGAAAAGGTAGAGGAGGAATAAGTATGGCGATACTTATAATTGTATTATTAGTTATTATATTAGTAACATTTTTACTGTCTATAAAAGTTGTAAATACAGGTTATGTTTCTATTGTGGAAAGATTCGGTAAATATCATAGAACTTTAGAGCCAGGTTGGCATATAATTATGCCTTTTGCGGATTTTGTAAGGAAAAAAATTTCTACAAAGCAGCAAATAATAGATATAGATCCACAGAGTGTTATTACACAAGATAATGTAAAAATATCCATAGATAACGTTATATTTTACAAAATAATGAACTCTAAAGATGCAGTTTATAATATTGAAGACTATAAAGCAGGTATAACATATTCTACTATAACAAATATGAGAAATATAGTAGGTAATATGACTTTAGACGAAGTTTTATCAGGAAGAGATAAAATAAATTCAAAATTACTTGAACAAATAGATGAAATTACAGATGCTTATGGTATTAAAATTTTATCTGTAGAAATAAAAAATATAGATCCACCAAGAGAAATACAAGAAGCCATGGAAAAACAAATGAGAGCAGAAAGAGATAAAAGAGCTGCTATACTTCAAGCAGAAGGGCAAAAACAAGCAGAAATAGCAAGAGCAGAAGGGGATAAACAAGCTAAAATCTTACAATCAGAAGCAGAGAAGGAAGCTAACATAAGAAGAGCAGAAGGACTAAGAGAATCTCAATTATTAGAAGCGGAAGGTAAAGCTAGAGCTATAGAGCAAATAGCTAATGCAGAATCAGAAGCTATAAGAAAGGTTAATGCTTCTATAATAGAATCAGGTACAAATGAAGTAGTTATTGCTTTAAAACAAGTAGATGCACTAAAAGAAATGGCTAAAAATCCAGCTAATAAATTAATATTACCAAATGAAACATTATCTTCATTAGGTAGTATTGCTGCCATAGGTGATTTGCTAAATAAAGATAATAAATAAAGAACATCCATAGATTTGATTTACACAAATCTATGGATGTTTTTTAGAGAAATGTAGGTGATTATTTGGATAAAAATGAAGTAACTGAGAGTAATTTCGAACTGTCTGTGCTAGGTGCTTTGGCAATAGCAATGTTTATTGTTGCAGCATTTTATTTTTTCCCTATTCCTTTTAATAGGATGTTAGAAACTACTTATGTTAATTCGAATAAAGTTTTAGAATTAGCTTTAAATGTGTTAAGAGATTTAATTTCAAAGGGGTTAATTATAATATTTATCTTAAAGATAATAAGAGCAGATATTGAACCTAGTTTTAAGATAAGATATATTGAAAAATTTAATTTTAAAATATTATTATGCACAGCTTTTTTTATATTAGGATTTTTTATGTGGTTTCAAAATTCAATTGGCATAATGATAATAAAAGGCCTATTATCTAAAGAGGTTATAGAGGCAGCTGCAAAAGATACACAAAATCTATATCAAATATTTATTTTAGAGGTAATAATAGCACCTATTTTTGAAGAAATAGTTTTCAGAGGAATTATTTTGGAAGGACTTTTAAATAAGTATAAACCAATAACTAGTATAATTGTTTCATCAGTTGTATTTGCATTATGCCATATATACATTCCTCAAATTATTAATGCCATAATTTTCGGAATACTTCTTGGGATAATATATTATAAAACAAAATCTGTAGTATTATGTATGGTTTCCCATATGTTAACTAATGGATTCAATTTTATATATATTAATTCTAATATTAGAACTTTTTCTATAGGGGCAGTAATTTTTATAATATCAGGAATTTTGCTTGAAAAATATATTAGAGAGTTGAAATATGATGGTACTAATATAAGTAGTGCAGGTTAAGAAAATTATAATGTGTATAAGTAGAAATCTAAAAAATGAATAAATCAAAAACTATAGGGATATAGCGGTTAAGCATACAATAATCAATTTAAAATGTGTAGTCTATAATATATAAGATTGAAATAAATTACATTTTATGGTATTAGTATAATTATACTCAATTTTTATTCAACTTTAATGAGATATTTAAATAAATTAATTAGGGGGATTTTTGTGAATAAAGAATTTTTTATGAGAAACAGAAAAAACTTAGGGGAGAGTATAGAAGAAGGAATAATTGTTATATTTGCAGGCAAGGCACCTTATAAGTCAGCAGATGAAACCTATCCATTTACACCTAACAGAAACTTTTATTATTTAACTGGAATAGAAGAGGAACAGATAATATTAGTCATAACTAAGAAAAATAAAAAAATAACAGAACATTTATATATACAAAGGCCAGATCCAGTAATGGCAAGATGGGTAGGGGCAACCATTAGCGAAGAAGAAGCTGAAGAGGTAAGTGGGATAGAAAATATAGGGTATGTAGATAAATTTTTTGATGATTTTCCGATCTTTATAAATAGAAGTGGATTTAATAAAGTATACTTAGATTTAGAGAGGAGAGAATGGGAAGAAAATTTTACACCAGCTCAAATTTTTGCTAAAGAATTAAAAGAAAAATATCCTTATGCAAAAATAGAAAACATCTATAAAGGTATAAGTGATTTAAGAACAATAAAAAGTGAAGAGGAAGTAGAATTAATCAAAAAAGCTATAGACATAACTAAAGAAGGCATATACAATATGATGAAAAATATAAAGCCGAATATGATGGAATACGAAGTGGAAGCATATTTTGACTTTTCCTTAAAGAAAAATGGGGTTACAGATTATGCTTTTGAAACTATAGCAGCGGCTGGAAAAAATGCTACAGTACTACATTATAGTGAAAATAATTGTAAAATAGAGAATAACTCTTTAATCCTTTGTGATTTAGGAGCTCAATATAAATATTATAATGGTGATATAACAAGAACTTTTCCTGCTAATGGAAAGTTTACAGAGAGACAAAAGGAAGTGTATAAAGTAGTTTTAGAAGCTAATAAAGCTATAATTGAAAATGCAAAACCAGGAGTTACCTTTAAAGAAATAGAAGAAATAACTAAAAAAACATTAATAGAAGGATGTAAAAAATTAGGAATATTGCAAGATGAAAAAGAATTAAGAAAATATTATTTCCATAGTTTTGGACATTACTTAGGTTTAGATACCCACGATGTAGGAAGTTATGAAATAGAATTAAAACCAGGCATGGTTATAACTAATGAACCAGGTCTTTATATACAAGAAGAAAGTATTGGAATAAGAATAGAAGATGATTTATTAATAACAGAGAACGGGTGTGAGGTTTTAAGTAAGGATATAATTAAAAGCATAGAAGAAATAGAAAACTTTATGAAATAAGGAAATTACGACTTAAAAGGAAGTTTACCTACAGCCTATTTAAAAGGGATATGTGTCTAGAATGGCGTCTCAATTCGCTAAGAGATTTTAATTTGTTTTTTCATAAAATATATTGAAAAAAATGAAACTCGCTGACCGCTCAAACAATCATTTTTTTTCTAATATATTTTCAAAAAACAAATAAGAATATCTAAGCTTTTTCGAATGCCTTTTACGCCACATATCCCTCTTTTTAATAGGCTGAAGCTAGCATAACTCTTTAAAGATAATTTCCTGTAAGAAAGGAGAACTTCAATAAGTAAATTAAAAATTTAAAATTATTTATATTCTTTTCAGTAAGGGCTTCAAAAAAATTTTCAGTAGAAAATTGATGCGTAGCATGTCAAAATACTGTAGCTTTTATAATCTTTATATAAATTTAAATTATACTCAAAACTATTTGCGTTAGCAAACAAATTTAATAAAATAAAGCCAATGACTTTCACTAGTTTTATTTTATAGAAAATAAATATAAACTATTTATTAGTAATACAAATTATTGGATTATATAAAATCTTAATTAGCAATAAGAGTATATTCATTATTAGTAAGTGTAAAGTTACCTTTTAAACCATCAGTGATATATATTTTTTTATCCTTGGTTATAAATACAGCATCATTATTTCTAACTTTTCTTACAAGGTCCATGCCACCTTTTAATCCAAATTGAAATACACAATTAGACATACCATCTGCATTAGATGATTTATCAGCTATTATTGTTACAGAAAGAAGCTCGTTTTCCACAGGATAGCCTGTCTTACTATCTATTATATGATGGTATCTTTTACCTTTGTATTCAAAAAATCTTTCATATGTTCCAGATGTAACGACAGATTTATTTGAATTATTTTTTATTTTTACGCTTCCTAAAATACTTCCTCGAGTAGCATATGGATCTTGAATATGTATATTCCAGTGGTTGCTACTAGGATTACTTCCCATAGTTAGGATATTTCCACCTAAATTAATAAGAGCATTTTTAACATCATTATTAGCTAATACAATAGCAACCTCATCTGCAATATAACCTTTTGCTAGGCCACCTAAATCTATTTTTGTTCCTTCTTTTTTTAGCATAGCTGTATTACTGGATTCATCAATTTGTAAGGTTCTATAATCTACATGTTTTATAGCATTTTGCAAATCCATTTGATTGGGGATAGCTTCTTTATTAGTGCCTATATTCCATAATTTAGAAATACCTCCAATTGTAATATCAAATTTTCCTTGAGAAAGTTGAGAGTAATAGATACCCTTCTTTAATATTTTTAAAGTATCCTTACTTAGTTTTACAGCATGCTTACCAGCAGCATTATTTAGTTCAATAATTTCACTAGTATCAGCATTGTTGACTGTTATTTTACTCTCAATTTCGCCAATTTTGTCATAAGCCCTATCTAATACTTTTTCATTAACTTTATCATATACACTAATTTTGCAAAGTGTTCCTAAACAAAATTCATCTTTTGATATTGGCGCATTGTAAGCACGTTTAGAAAATATGTCTAAAGTAACAATGATTATTAAAATAACAACCATTATTATTGTTAAAATTAATCTTTTATGATGTTTCATTTTAACATCTCCCCTACCAACATAATTTATTTTATTGCTGAATTGTAGAGTTTTTATACATTAAATAGAGTTAAACATCTTCCGTATATATGGCTTCAATAAACTTCTTCTTAAAAATGTATCATATTCTACTAGGATCATATCATTTAATGGCAATAATTCAATCATCAGTTAACAAATAACCTTCCCTACATCCCATAATTTAGAAGCATTTTACAAAAAGAAGATTTAATTTTTTATTTGGAAAGTTAATAACTATATGTAATTAACTATATACATTATTTTTCTAGATATCTATTTTCAATAAAACTTATTTATTGTATTATTTGTAAGGTTAACTTGACATTGAAATAATTTGTTGATATATTTGCAATGTAAGGTTAACATTACAGGAGTGATTATTAATGAAAAATAGAATAAAAGAATTTCGTGAGGTTTTTGGATTAACACAAGAACAATTAGGAAAACTTGTAGGTGTGTCAAGACAAGCAATTAATGCTATTGAAACAGAAAAGTTTGAACCATCTATATGGTTGGCTTATGATATTTGCAAAATATTTCATCGCTCTATAGAAGAGGTTTTTCTCTTTGAGGAAAGTGAAAGAAAATCCAGAGGGCGGCAAAGTAGAGGTGTATTTTAAATGGCATTAAGACAAATTAGGATATTTGATGATGAAATATTAAGAAAAAAGAGCAAAGTAGTTGAAGTAGTAGATGATAAAATAAGACAAATATTAAATGATATGGCAGATACTATGTATAATACAGAAAATGGTGGAGGGCTAGCTGCACCACAAGTTGGTATATTAAAACGATTGGTTGTAATTGATATGGGCCAAGGGCTTATAAAATTAGTTAATCCAAAGATAATTAACAAGGAAGGAACTCAAGAAGTTATAGAGGGTTGTTTAAGTATTCCTAATACATGGGGAAAACTAAAAAGACCTAAAAAGGTAACCATACAAGCATTAAATGAATATGGTAAGAAGATTATACTAACAAGTACAGGAGATTTAGCGAAATGTTTCTGTCATGAAATAGATCATTTAGAAGGTATTCTTTTTACCGATTTAGTTACTGAATATATAAAATAGCATTACTTGTACTTTTTATTTTAATTTTTGGGGAGTTATATAGCCTTCTCTTTTTTTAGCAAAGGTAGTATAACTCCTTTTTAAGTGCTGATTCCTTATATTATTAAATATCATAAGAGGTTAAGTAAGTTAATTAAATATCTTCATTTTCTTCAGTTGTATATAAAACCAGTAGTTTATTAAGTAGGGTAGCAAGTAACTAATAAGAGTAAGACCTAAATTCCAACCATTTGAATATAGTACTTTCCCACTTAATATGCCAAGCCATTCAAGAAATGTTGTAAAAATTGTTACAATCATTATAAGTAGGTAAGGATTAAATTTTGCTTTATTAATATAATGTATTAAATAAACTGAAAGTATTGGGTATATGCCTAAATCATAGGGCATACTAGCGAACTTACCATATTCATGAGGATATATACTCCAAAATTTATAGAAAAATCCAAATGAGTTTACTGTAAATGCTACAACACTTTGAAAAGGTGCTATAGTAAAAAGAACTTTTCTATCTGTAAAATAAAATACTATGCCGGATATCCAAGGGATTATAAAAGCAACTATTATATTAAAAATCATTAAATCACCTAATTATTATTTTTGTATTATTTTATCCATTATTTTAATAAATATATATATAAGTTGCTTTGCAATATTTTTTATTACGTATATCATATATAATTAGTTGATTTTAATATTTCTAGGATTAGTTTATTTTAAACTATAGAAGTATAATTTCGATTATAAAGTTTTACTTATCATAATCAAAATTAATCTTCAAATTTAAATAATTCTTCAACGGTAGCATTAGACCTAATTTTTTATATAATGCTCTTGCAACTTTTCCTTTAGCATCATTTTCTCCATATGTAGTTACTGTAATTTCTGTGCCTTTGGGAAATTGATTACACGGCCAGTAGCTATACCTTTTTTATCTTTAACCACACCTTTCATAATAATTTTTGCTATATTTCCCAAATGTATACTAAATTATATTTTAAGTTTATACATTATAAATGTTAATTTTAATATATTATATATGCTAGCATAAAAATATTTTAAATAAATTTTGATATACAAAAATTTTTTGTATATTAGTGTGTATATGCTAATTGTTCAGAAGTAAATAGATAATTTCAGACATATTTTATAAAAAAGAATAGATAAAATTTATATAAACACTGTATTCTGTTCATTATAATATAGAGTGTCAATAAGTGATGGATGTCATGCTTGTATTATTATGTACTGGAGTTTAATATAAAAATAGTTTATAATATTTATTATTAATAAATATTAAATATTATGTAGGGATAGGAGATAATAATGGATAATAACGTAAATGAACAAATAATGGATAAATTGAAGAAAGTATGTATATGTAAAAATATAAATAGATTAACTATAAAAAATGCGATAAAATCAGGAGCTAGAACAGTGGAAGAAGTTAGAAAAGCTACTGGAGCAGGCACTGGAGCTTGCAGGGGCAACAGATGTACTTATACTATAGAAAAATTATTAGAAGAGTACTCAAAATAAAGTATATTTAACTATAAGGTTTAAAATTAAATATGAGCATTATCGGAATTGTTTATTTTAGTAAATTCTGATAATGCTTTTATTATTTTACAGATGGGAAAAGTTAATTCACCCAAACTATTACAATTATTAAACTAATAATATATATTAAATAATTTAAATGAGATATAATATTAAAAGTATTATGTATTTGATATTTTGGTTTATATGGAATAAAATGTGGGTATATTAAAAATAGCAATTATTAGTTTTGTAGTTAGGGGGATAATATGAAAGTAATATTATTGATTTTATTAATATTATTATTGGTTATAGTTTTTGTTGTATCTTGGAGATTAATAGATGCAGTTATTTATCCAATAGTAAGAAAGGCAGAATTTACTTATCAAAAGGAAATAGAACAGGGTGGATTTGTAGAAGAAGAATTTAATAAATTAGAAAGACAAGAAATTACTATAAAATCCCCCTTTGGATATGATTTAAAGGGAATGTATTTCCCAGGAAAAAATTCGAAGAAAACTGTAATAATATGCCATGGGATTAAGTGTAATTTGTATAATTCCGTGAAATATATGAAAATATTCATGGATAAAGGTTTTAATGGAGTAATATATGATCATAGAAATCATGGAAGTAGTGGTGGAGAAAATACTACTTTTGGTTATTATGAAAAACAAGATTTAAGAGCTGTTGCGGATTGGGTGTTTGAAAGAAACGGCCAAGATTCTATAGTTGGCATTCATGGAGAATCTATGGGAGCAGGTACTATACTTCAAAATGCAGCTATTGATGATAGAATAGCATTTTATGTTGCAGATTGCCCATACTCCAGTATGAAAGATATATTACAGTTGAGGCTAAAAGAAGATTATAAATTGCCTAGCTTTCCATTTACAACCGTAGCAAGTTTTATAAGCAAATTAAGGATTGGATTATTTTTTTCACAAGTATCACCTATAAAAGATATAGAAAAAGTAGAAACACCTATACTTTTTATACATGGTATGGAAGATAAATATATACCAAAGGAAATGAGCATAGATATGTACAAAAATAAAAAAATAGGAGTAAAAGATATATATTTAGCTCCCAATGCAGATCATGCAGAGTCTTATATGAAAAATAAAGAAGAGTATAAAGAACGTATATATAAATTTTTAGAAAAAATAAATTTATAATAATAGATTTGATTTTAATCTAGAAAAAATACATTTTATAAACCTATTAATGAGCTTTATTAGTTTTTAAGCAGTAGGGGGATTTAACTCAATTATTTATAGTGTGAAAAGCTATAAGTAATTATAGTGTTTTCATCTGGAAGAAAATTTTTAATAAAGCTATATTTAGAACTTTTTAGAGAAATAAAGTGGTTTATGAAGTGTATTTTTTATTTTAGAAGTGTTAAAATTAAATCTATTTTATTTTTATAATGGCACCCTTTTGTTAAAATTTACATAAAATATTAATATTCCCAGATAATTTTTAATATTGAAAAATATACAGACAAATTTTAACATAAATAAAGATATATGAAGTTTGATTAGTATTTATCAAAGTGTTATGCTTTATTTAAAGTAGGGGGTAGGCAATTTATGGATGGAGAATTATATATTAGTAAGTTAGAAAATTCATACAGATCCCATTTTAAAATAAAGAAAGATACTTATTTTTTAGAAAATCATTTAGATATTTTAGCTCATTGTAAATTAATTAATGTTAGAACAATGATTACAGAAAAAGATATTATTGATAGCTTTGAAACAAATGAATTTTGTTTTGTAAAACGTTTAGATAACATTTCAAAAGAAACATTAGATAACCATATAGATATGCTCATAGAAGCAGAGAAACTATGTGTAACACCTCATAAAGATCATAAAAGTTCCTATTTAACAGGCATATTAATAAGTGAAAATTCCATTGATTATAATATAAAACAATATGTTAAAAAGTTTAAATTTGCAAAGGCTTATAAATTTTATTGGTTTGGATGGTGCGATATAAGATTAATTTTGATAGATTTAAAAAATAAAGAAGTTATAACTAATAAAGCTGGTAAATTTGTTAAAAAGGTGTATCAAAAACACTTTAATAAAAATTAGGAGGGGTTTTTATGAACTCAGTAGTGTTACTTTTAACTGGTATCATTTTATTCTTGATTGCTTATTTAACCTACGGTAGATGGCTTGCTAAACACTGGGGCATAGATATAAGTAAGCAAACACCAGCTCATACTAAATTTGATAATGTGGATTATTGTCCAGCAGATGCTAAAATTTTATTAGGTCACCATTTCTCATCTATAGCAGGGGCAGGGCCTATAGCAGGGCCTATACAAGCAGCTATATTTGGATGGGTTCCTGTAATGTTATGGATTGTTATAGGAAGTATCTTTATAGGTGGTGTTCATGATTTTGGTTCTTTATTTGCATCTATAAGACATGGAGGAAACTCTATAGGAGAGATAATTCGTGTTAATATAGGTGAAAAGGGTAAAAAATTATTTAATGTTTTTGCTTGGGTTACATTAGTTCTAGTTGTAGCAGCCTTTACAGATATTTGTGCTTCTACTTTTGCATATAATCCACAAACACCAGAACTTTTAACAGGAGCACGTTCTGGGACGGCATCAATTCTCTTTATATTTTTAGCTATGGGTTTTGGATTTTTTGTATATAGAAGAAATGCTCCAGTAGGGTTGTCTACAGTAGTGGGCGTTGCTTTATTATTTTTCTGCATATATATAGGATATAGATTTCCAGTATTAAAATTAAGTAAGTTTCAATGGCAAATAATACTTTTAATATATATTACTGCAGCATCTACTATGCCAGTTTGGTTACTTCTTCAACCAAGAGATTATCTTTGCTCATTTTTGTTGTATGCTATGCTTATAGGAGCTTTTATAGGTATATTAGTTCTTCATCCAACTATGCAATTGGCACCAACCACATCATTTACGGTAAAAGGTCAAACTTTATTCCCATTCTTATTTGTAACAGTAGCTTGTGGAGCAGTTTCAGGATTTCACTCTTTAGTAAGTTCAGGAACATCTTCAAAACAATTAAATAGTGAAAAGGATACTCAACTTATAGGATATGGTTCCATGTTAATTGAAGGAGTTGTAGCTATTATAGCTTTAATTGCTGTAGGATATGTTGCTAAAGCTAAAGGTACACCAGCAGAAATTTTTGCTAACAGTTGTGCAGCCTTTATGAATTCCTTTGGAATACCATTAGCTATAGGTAAAGTATTCGTAACATTATCCTTCTCTGCCTTTGCTTTAACAAGTTTGGATACAGCTACAAGAATAGGAAGATATATATTCCAAGAGTTTTTTCAAGGCTCTAATGAAAAAGAGGGGGAAAAGAAATCAGTATTTACTAATATGTATGTGTCAACATTAATAACAGTATTTTGTGCATTAGGACTAATATTATATGGATATGAAAAAATATGGCCAATATTTGGTTCAGCAAATCAATTATTAGCTGCATTAGCATTATTGTCATTAACAGCATGGCTTTCAAGAAGAGGAAAGAAGACAATAATGATAATAATACCAATGATTTTCATGTTTGCAGTAACACTATCTGCACTATTCTTAATAATAAAATCCTATTTATTTGGAGCAAAACCCAATTATATATTAGGAGTAATGGCAGTAATATTACTTGTATTAGCTGTAGTACTTGCAGTAGAGGCTTACAATACTTTAAATAAAAATAAAAAGGCTAACACAAATTTAGGAGCCTAGTAAATATATAACTTCAATAAAATAATAATTAAATTATCCCTATAAAAAATATAAGACTTCAGTAAAATATTAGGTCAAAATTATGACAATTTACCTAAGTTTTGCTGAAGTTTTGTTTTTTATTATATATAAAGTTATAACTTTATTATAAAGCTATGCTAATTAAAACTTAGATAGTAAAGATATTATTTAAAAGTAATACAGACTTAATAAATTTTAGTACTCTTAAAATTTAAAAGCACTTAATGAGGTGAACTACTATTTTTGTTAATATATAATTTCCCTTTACGATATAATAAATAATTACTTTTGTCATAGTGAAAAATTACCTTAGATACTAACATATAATTCATTTTTCTTATATAATAAGATTAATAATAATTAACTGCTTTATTATATTAATATGAGATTGAGGATTTAGTAAATAAAAAAATAATTTTATAAATGGAGGGATAAAAAGTGAAGGGTAAAAGTAGTTTAGGTATTATATTTCTTGTTATAGGCTTAGGAATATTTTTAGAAGCATTAAATTTATGGGATTTTGGAAATATTATAAGTAATTATTGGCCAATTATATTAATAGTTATTGGTGTCAAAAAACTTCTAGAAAAATCAGTTTCATATGTAAATGGAATTGTATTAATATTGTTAGGAGTAATGTTTCAATTAAGGAATTTAAATATATTATATAATGTATCTAAATTCTTTTGGGCAGGAATTTTTCTTTTAATAGGTTTTTATTTATTATCTTATAAGGAAAGCTTTAGAGCGAAAGATAGAACTTTTTTCGGAGGACAAAGTTCAGAGGATTTTGTAAAAACAGGAGCAATATTTTCAGGAGCTAGAACTAAGAATAATTCAAAAGCTTTTAAGGGTGGAAGTATAACAACTATATTTGCAGGAGTAGATTTAGATTTATTAGATGCCCAGTTGGGTTTTGACGGCGCTTATATAGATGTATTCGTAGCTTTTGGAGGAGTAGATATAGTAGTTCCTGAAAATTGGAATGTGGTTATAACTGGTATACCAATATTTGGTGGATGGAGTAATAAAACTAGAAATAGAAATATGAATAATGGAGGACCAACTCTAAAAGTTAATTGTATAGCAGCTTTTGGTGGATTAGATGTAAAACATTATTTTGATTAAAATTTTAAATTATAATATACTATGTTTAATTTTAATATAGTAGAGATAAAAAAATGCACGTAATAAACATATGAATAAGCTCTAGTAGTTCTTAATGAATCCAGATTTAGAACTTATGAGAGAAATTAACTAGTTTATTAAGTGTATTTTTTATATTGGTGGTTTTAAAATTAAATTTATTTTGAGACCTCCTTTTTTTATTGCTTAAAATTTAATTGTGTATAATTACTAATTATTAAAATAAATAATTATAAAGATTACGGGACAAAATATAGAAGAAGGGAATTAATAATTATAGTAAAGTGTTCTTATACTATAGGGATATTAAAAAATTTTTTTAATATTAGAATTTAAATGATTTAATTTTATAATAAAAATATTATTTTAATATCTTTATAAACGGATATCTTTTTAAAGCTATATTAAGTTTTATAGAATACAGCTAAATTAAATTAATAGTTTTAGCATATAGCTTTAAAAAGTTAGATGAAGTTTTGTATATTGAGCTTTAGTGTATTATTAATATCCCTTTTAATTTTATATTTGTGAAAAATTAAAAAAGTTTACATTACTAAAAAATCTCTTTTTATTTTTCTTTTCTTATAAGCTATTCATTAAAGCTGCATGAATTCCTAAAAATCTCTATATTTAATTAATATTTTACCCTTAATAGCTTTTAGTTTTTTATAGATTTTATTATAATTAACTTATAATAGGGTTTATTGAAATG
>Ga0129306_1002955_pt1 | contig 13872 bp, 14 predicted proteins | sample P827metagenome_FD_94438 | JGI IMG/M metagenome (GOLD analysis project Ga0129306, IMG submission 94438) | Capybara group fecal microbial communities from Wisconsin, USA - P827 metagenome | ecosystem: Host-associated > Mammals > Digestive system > Large intestine > Fecal | place: USA: Wisconsin...
AAATGTAAATTTAACAGGGTATTTTTTATGTGGAAAAGAGGCTGCAAAGGAGAGGATAAAAAGAAAGCAAGGAGTTATTATCGGGATAAACTCTAAATCTGGTAAAAAAGGAAGTTTGCATAATTGTGCTTATTCTGCATCAAAATTTGGAGCTATAGGTTTAACTCAGAGTTTAGCATTAGATTTAGCAGAGGATGGAATAAGAGTTAATGCAGTTTGCCCAGGTAATTTATTAGACTCACCTATGTGGAAAAATGGTCTATATGAACAATATGCCAAAAAATTAAATATACCTAAAGAAAAAGTTAGACAAGCTTATATAGATAAGGTACCTTTAAAAAGAGGCTGCACTTATGAGGATGTAAGTAATTTAGTATTATTTTTAAGTTCGAAAGAAGCTTCATATATGACTGGACAGGCTGTAAACGTTACGGGTGGGCAAGAAATGAGATAAAATATATTTTTAGGAGATAAATTATGTTAAATACAATAATTTTTGATATGGATGGGGTAATAATAGACACAGAACCTTTATCCTTTGAGACTAGTAAAATTTTATTAAAAATGTATGATAAAGATTATACTGAAGATTTTCATAACTCTTGCATGGGTCTAAGTATGATTGAAGTAATAAGAAGAACAATAAGCAATTATGATTTAGAAGAAGACGAAAATGAATTGCTAGAAAAGAGAAATAAATTATACACAAAAATAGCTTTAGAAAAACTAGAACCTATAAATGGCGTATATGAATTATTAGATTATATAAAAGAATTAAATATTAAATGTGCAATAGCAACAGGTAGTAATAGAGAAATAGCAGAGATTTTGCTAAAAAAATTAGGCATAATTGATTACTTTCAGTTTATTTTACCGGGGGATGAGATGGAAAAATCAAAACCAGATCCTTGGCCTTATTTAGAAGCTATGAAAAGATTAGGTTCCTCTAGTGAAGAAACAATTATTATGGAAGATTCTATAAATGGAATAAAATCAGCTATAGCTGCAGGATGTAAGGTTATCGCAATAAATAGTATATGGAAAGATGAAAGCACAAAAGAAATAATATCCTTTGAAAAAGATTTAAAGGGAGCTAAAAATGTAATAGAAAATTTAATAAAATAACAAAGGGGGACGATTTATATGTTAATATTTTTAGACACAGCTAATATAGATTCTATAAAACATATAAATGATATTTATCCATTAGATGGAGTTACAACTAATCCTACTATAATATCAAAAGAAAAAAAAGATTTTATATGTATACTAAAAGAAATAAGAAACATCATAGGCAAAGAAAAAATGCTTCATGTTCAAGTGGTAGGATCTAAAACAGAAGAGATGATAGAGGAAGCTATATATTTAAATGAAAAAATCGGTGGTAATTTGTATATAAAAATACCAGTAACTGAGCAAGGTATAAAAGCTATGAAGGAACTTAGTAAAAAAGGATATAAGATCACAGCTACTGCAATATTTACAGCTCAACAAGCATTAATGGCAGCAAAGGCAGGAGCAGAATTTGTAGCGCCTTATGTAAATAGAATAGATAATTTAATGGCAGATGGCATTAAAGTTGTTTCTGACATAGTAAGTATATTTGAAATTTATAATATTAATTCTAAGGTTTTAGCTGCTAGTTTTAAAAATACAGAACAAATCCATAATGCTTGCTTAAAGGGAGCTCATAGTGTAACTGTAAATGAAGATTTAATAAAGCAATTAATATATCATCCATCTACAGATTTAAGTGTAGATAATTTTATAAAAGACTGGGAAATGCAATATGGTAAAAATACAAAAACTAATGAGGTATAACATAAAATAATATTTTAATAGTAATATATAATTTGAGCTTCTTATTATAGCTACAGCATTAAGTGTCTTTGTTATATATCTATTTATAATGTAAGGAAGAACTATTATTAAAATTATAAGAGGATTTTCCTTAAAAAATTAAATATAACTATAAATTGAATAAAAATATAATATAATATTCATAAAAAATTAAGTTAACAAATAAAAATGAACATGCTATAATGTATTAGGAAGAAAGTTAAAAGAGTTATGAAAGCGCCAGAACTTAAGTGCTTATAGTAGATTAGCAGCTGAGTAAGTTCCACTAGCCAAATTAAAAATTTGGAGTAATAGATTAAATTCAGCTTGACATCTGAGTAAGCTCTACTAGTCAAATTGAAAGTTTGGAGTATATAGAGGAAACTTAGATTAAAATCTGAGTAAGTTCCACTGACCAAATTGAAAATTTGGAGTGTCACTTAAGTTGACGAGGATATAGGAGTATCGAAATTTCGGCGGATATCCTATGGGATCTCACAGCCCTAAAAGCTATAATAAAAGTTAGAAGTGATTCTAATTACAAAAAAGCTTTAGTGAGGACTTTCTTCTTAAATTATTAATATAATCTAAGGAGGATTTTTTTATGTGCGGAATAGTAGGATATGTAGGATTTAGAAAGGCAAGCGATGTAATTGTAGATGGATTAACAAAGCTAGAGTATAGAGGGTATGATTCTGCAGGAATCGCTGTTAATGATGGAAAGGAAATAGAATTCCAAAAGTACAAAGGTAGATTAAATGTTTTAAGTGAAAATTTAGAAAGTAAGCCTATGGAGGGAACTATAGGAATAGGTCATACAAGATGGGCTACTCATGGAGTGCCATCTGATGTGAATTCACATCCACATTTAAATATGGATGAAACAATTGCAGTAGTTCATAATGGTATAATTGAAAATTATATGGAAATAAAAGAATGGTTGGTTTCTGAAGGCGTGAAATTTAAATCAGAAACAGATACTGAAGTAATAGCCCATTTAGTTGACCATTATTATGAAGGGGATTTACTACAAGCAGTATTTAAGGCTATAAAAAAATTAAGAGGGGCTTATGCATTAGGAGTTGTTTGCAAAGATAACCCAGAACAATTAGTAGCTGTAAGAAAAGATAGTCCATTAATAGTAGGAATTGGAGAAAACGAAAACTTTATTGCGTCAGATGTACCAGCTATTTTAAAATATACTAGAGATGTGTATTTCTTAGATAATGGAGAAGTAGTTACTTTAGAAAAAAATAAAGTAACAATTTACAACGAAAAAGAAGAAAAAATTACAAAAGCACCTTTCCATGTAATGTGGGATGTAGAAGCAGCTTCTAAAGGTGGATATGATCACTTCATGATAAAAGAAATAAATGAACAACCAAATGGTATAAAAGAAACTTTAGTTAGAAGATTAGATGAAAATGGTAAAATAAAATTAGATGATATAAAACTAACAAAAGAAGATCTAGATGAAATAAATAAAGTTTATATAGTTGCTTGCGGAACTGCATACAATGCAGGAATAACAGGAAGATATGCTATTGAAAGATTTGCAAAGATAGCTGTAGAAACAGATGTAGCTTCAGAATTTAGATATAGAAATCCATTTATAGATGACAAAACATTAATTATTGTTGTAAGTCAATCTGGAGAAACAGCAGATACTTTAGCAGTTGTAAGAGAAGGAAAAGAAAAAGGCGCTAGAGTTTTAGCTATTACTAATGTTGTAGGATCCTCTATAGCTAGAGAAGCAGATGATGTATTTTATACTTGGGCAGGACCTGAAGTAGCAGTTGCATCAACTAAAGCATATACAACTCAACTTGTAGCATTATATATGATTGCATTAGATATGGGTATAAAAAGGGGAACAATAACTGAAGAATTTTATAATGATATAATAAATGAATTAAAACTTATACCTGAAAAAGTACAAAAAATACTTGATCAACATGATGAAATAAAAGAAATAGCAAAAGAGATAAAAGACAATGAACATGCATTTTATATAGGAAGAGGATTAGATTATAATCTTTCATTAGAAGGTTCATTAAAGATAAAAGAAATATCTTATATGCATGCAGAAGCTTTTGCTGCTGGTGAATTAAAACATGGTACTATAGCTCTTATTGAAGAAAATACACCAGTAGTAGCTACAATGACTCAAACAGATTTATTTGAAAAAAGTATTTCTAATATAAAAGAAGTTAAATCAAGAGGAGCACATGTTATTGCTATAACTCAAGAAGGAAATAAAGAAGCAGAGCAAGTAGGGGATAGAGTAATTTATATACCAAGAACAAATGATATATTACAAAGTATTATTGCAGTAGTACCTCATCAATTATTAGCATATTATGTAGCAATATTAAAAGATCGTGATGTAGATAAGCCAAGAAACTTAGCTAAATCAGTTACAGTTGAATAAAAAAGCTTTTTATAAAGTTATTTATGGTTTGCTAATTTGAAATCAGAGATTTTCCATGAAAATTCCAGTAAAAATTTTATTTTTACTGGAATTTTATTTTTCACGCTTACTTAAATAGGTAAGTCCTAAAAATAGATATATTTTTTCCCCACAAAAAGTTTTAATAAATAATTTCCGGTTTTATTTTTAACACTCCAAGTACATATAACATAATATAATATGGAATGTATTAGTTTCAGGAGTGGAGTGAATTGTATGAGAAATAAATATATATGTAAGAATGCTATTTCTTACATAAAAGGGGGTCCTTTATACCCTAAAGTTGAAGGATTTGTATTATTTCAAGATGTCCCTGGTGGTACTGCAGTATATGTAAACATTACAGGACTTCCAGATTATCAGCCTGCAAAAGGAGAAAAAGCTCCTATTGGACCACATGGATTTCATATTCACCAATTTGGAAATTGTAATGTAGGATCACCTGAAGACCCATTTAAAGATGCAGGTGAACATTGGAATCCTACAAATCAACCACATGGAAATCATGCAGGAGATTTTCCAGTTCTGTTTTCACATAATGGAAAATCCATTATGTGGTTTTTTACTAATAAATTTAAGGTGCAAGATATTATCGGAAAGTCTATAATTATTCATGAAAATCCAGATGATTATAGATCTCAACCATCCGGAAATTCTGGTAAAAGGATTGCATGTGGAATAATAAATCCTTATAATTGGTGCATACCATATTTATGGTAATATAAGTACAGATTTACATTACAAAAAAGATAATTCAAGGAAAATAAACTTGTTAAAGTATAAAAAGGTTATTAAAAAATAAGAAGAGAAAATCAGAAGATTACTTCTGGTTTTCTTTTTTTATGAAATTAATTTTATAAATATTATTGACCTTCACGTAACGTAAAATAATAATATTATATTTAGCGAGGAGATGATTAAATGTCAATATTTAATATGGAAAAAGTAACATGGAAAGACATTCATAATCTTGACAAAGATAAGTCAGCTGTTTTTGTTGCATTAAGCCCAATTGAAGAACATGGACCGCACTTACCATTGGGCACAGATTATATTTCAGCAAAGGATTTATTAAAAGCTGTAATAGATAATCTTGAGAAACAAAATAATGCATATAATTATATTATCCATCCATCGTTTCCCATAGGTTATAATGAATGTGTAATGAATTATCCAGGGACTATATCATTTAAATCAAAAACCATAGAAAATATAGTCGTAGATTTGGGTGAGTCAATTAGTAGAGCAGGATTTAAAAAAATGGTAATAGTTAATCATCATTTAGATTTAGGGCATATAAAGGTTATCGAAAATGCAAAAGATATACCTAATAAAGAGTGTTCTCTTAAGGTTTTAGAGGTAGCAAGTAGTATAATATATTCACAAAGTGCAAAAGAGAAAGTTAAAATTGTAAAGAATGATTTAAACATGGAAAGAGAAATACATGCAGATGTGAGAGAAACTTCATTTATGTTATTTAAACATCCAGAATTAGTGAAAGAATGTTATAGTAATTTAGAACCTGTTTATATGAATATGAAAGAATTTATAAAAAGTGGTGAAAGATGTTGGAGAGAATGTGGAATGGAAGAAGGTTATATAGGTTCTCCAGCAAAAGGAAATAAAGAAAAAGGTAAAGTACAATTCGAGGATATGATAAAAAATACAGTTGAATTAATATTTAAATTTCTCCAATATGGATATGTGCCAGAACTTTCAAAGGAAATAAAGATTGCTATGAATTATATGATTTTGAGGTGAATAAATATATGTACACAATTGGACAGTTAGCATTAATATTAAAAGTATCAACACGAACCCTTAGACATTATGACGATATTGATTTATTAAAGCCGTATTGTATTAATGAAGAAAATGGTTATAGATATTATGGGCAAGAGCAACTTAGTTTAGCTAAAAATATAATAAAACTTAAAGGTTATGGATTGGCTCTTGAAGAAATAAAAGAAATAATAGCTAATAGTAATATAAATAGGCATGAAATTATAAAAAAGAGATTAAAGATTATAGAAAGTGAAATAGCTCGCTTAACAGTAATGAAAGATAATTTATATAAAATGTTAAAAGAAAATAAAGTAATTAAAAGCAAGGAATTTAATTATAAAATACATGAAGTTGAAATTGCTCAATTAGATAATATAAATGTAATAAGTAAAAGATGCACAATTAATACTAAAGATATAGCAAAGGTTGTGGGTTCTCTTTATGAATTAATAAATAAGAATAGATTAAGAATAAAAGGGCCGCATATAGTAAAATATTTTGAAAAGGAATATGATCCTGAAAATGCAGATGTTGAGATATGTATTCCAATAGAACCTCGAAAAGAAGGAAAACTAAATATTCATATTATACCAAAGGGAAGATATGTAACTTCAACAGCTAATTCTATAGGTGAAAAGGGAGATGTTTATGAAAGCATAATAAATTGGATCCAAGATAATAATTATAAAATTAATGGGAATCCTTTTGAAGAATATAATGTTAATTATGAAACTGGATTATTTAATATAAATATATACTATCCTATTGAGGATTAATAAAAAAATTAGCTATAGAGGCAAGAATTTATAAAAATCTAAAGAATACATACCTATAGATGGTAGAAATATAAGAAAATTAAATCAGAATGAAATAGAATTATATTTAAAAAAATAATAAAAACTAAAAAGAGAGTGTAAAATAAAATTCTGTTAAAAACATAGTTGTTTTTAACAGAATTTTATTTATTTCATTCATATAAGTATATAATTTAATTATTGAGGATTGTACATGCCTTTACTTTCCATATATTTATAAATAGCCTCTCCATGTTGTTGTTCTTCTTTTTGAATGTGATTTAAAACATTTCTAATATTAGGATCTCTAAATTCAAATATAGCTGTATCATAAGTTGAAGATACATATTTTTCTGTAGCTAAAAGGTCAGTGCATAAGTCAGCATCATTTTTACTTTCTAACCCAGTTCCTGTACCAGGTTGCATTTGAGAGTTTTGTTGTTGGTGATTATTTTGCTGTGAATTAACATTTGGAATCTGACCACTTAAAAGTTGATTTATGCTGTTTAAATGCTCTTGTTCCTCCTGTGCATTGTTTAAAAATATTTGTTTTAGTTGAGGATCATTTGATTGATTTGCATAATTTGTGTATTTTTTAATACACAATTCTTCATGACTTTTTTGATCCTGTAAAAGTAATTGTTCTTTTTGAGTTAAATTTGTCATAATAAACACCTCCTACATTTATCATTTATTTCTAAGCTTAAAATTATTCATATTTTAAAGAAATAATTTAGGGGTAGGATAGAGTTCTTATACTATATTAATAAAATAGGTGTATAGAAGTAAAAACTTTTATACACCTATCTTATATAAATTGTTTAGTTAAGCTTTTTTCTCGTGATTTTTATTCCATTTTTTTTGTATAGCATCTACAATCATTGCTACAGCTTGATCTCCAGAGACATTGCAAGCAGTACCAAAGCTATCTTGAGCAATGTATAGAGCAATCATTAAACCAAGTAAAGCTTCATTAAAGCCTAATATAGATTTAAGTATGCCAAGAGCCGCCATTACTGCACCTCCAGGGACACCAGGAGCTGCTACCATAGTTACACCTAACATAGCTATAAATCCAGCCATCTGAGACATACTTATAGGCATACCGTTTAACATCATAACAGCTAGTGCACATATAGTTAAAGTAATAGTACTTCCTGACAAGTGAACAGTTGCACATAAAGGAATAACAAAATCTCGTATACCTTTACTAATTCCTATTTGTTCTGAACATTGAATATTAATAGGAATAGTTGCAGCAGAAGATTGAGTTCCTAAAGCAGTAAGATATCCTTTAATTTGGATTTTTAATGATTTGAAAGGATTTTTACCAGCAATAGATCCACCTACTGAGAATTGGAAAATTAGTATAATCCAATGTAAAATAAGTATAATTATAAATACCTTCCAGAATACTTTTAAAACAGTTGATACTTCACCAGTATAAGCTAAGTTAGCGAATATACCTAATATGTGAAGTGGAAGCAGCGGTATAACAACATTTTCAATAACTTTTGTTATTATTTCTTGGAATCCCACAGCTACATCTTTTAAAGTTTTATTTTGTATTTTTGCAATACCTAATCCTAATATAAAAGCAAATATAAGTGCAGTCATAACGTCCATCATTGGTGGAATTTTGACTTCAAAGAAAGGGTCCAAAGCCTTTTTTGCTTTTTCTACATGGGTAGCACTAGTAATAATTGATGGTAATAATGTTTTACCAACTAATAAAGCAGAAAACCCAGATATTAATGTAAATAAATAAGCTAAACCAACAGTAATTCCCAATAGCTTACCAGCACCTTGTCCAAGTTCAGCGATACCAGCAACAATGAATCCCAGAATTATTAAAGGTATAAGAAATCCTAGAAATTCTCCAAATATGGAACTAAAAGTTCTAAATATGCGTACCACAGGAACAGGTGTAAAGCTTCCTATTAGAATACCTAAAATAATGGCTATAATAATTTTGGGTATTAATCCTAATTTTTTCATTGATATTCTCCTCCTTTTTATATATTTAAGTGATTAATATTAAATTAATACAATTATTAATTATTATATAATAATATGTAATTAATTTTAAAAATATATATGATATTAGTAAATATTAAAATTGCATTTTAAAATAAGGATAGTGATTTAAAAAGATATGGATATAGATTTCAAACAATGTTATTATTGTTTGAATATTAGGAAAAGTATACCATATGTATAGATCCATTGCAATTATACTAAAGGAAATAATTTGAAGATTTTTATTAGTGTATGTGTATTAAAGAAAGTTGAAAGTTAGATATATAATAAAATGAATAAGGGTACTTAAAAACTAAATTTATATTCAAAAAATACAAAGGGGATATTGAAAATCATTTTCAGTATATGGTATAATATAAGTAGTTTTTACAAAAACTATTATCGCGGCTAAGAATATAGTATTAGGAGGAAGAAATGGCTAAGATAAGAGATCCAAGATTTAAGTTATCTAGAAGATTGGGAGTAAATATTTATGGACATCCTAAGGCTATGAAAAGAGCCACAAGAGAAAACAGTAGGGAAGGTAAAAAATTATCAAATTATGGTAAACAACTTTTAGAGAAACAAAAGATAAGATCCTACTATGGAGTTTTAGAAAAGCAATTTTTAAGATATGTTAAAAAAGCTATGAAAAGTAAAGAAAGAACTGGAGACGTTTTACTAAGAAGCCTAGAATGTGGATTAGACAATATAGTATATAGAATAGGATTTGCTAATTCTATAAGACAAGCTAGACAAATGGTGAATCATGGACATATATTAGTTAATGGTAGCAAAGTCAACATACCATCCTATGGAGTAAAAACAGGAGATGTAATAACTCTAAGGGAGAAGTATAGAAAAAATGATGAGTTTGCTGATAATTTCTTAGCTTTAAAAAAATTTACTCTACCATATATAGAAAAGGATTATGATAAATTTTCAGGTGTATTAATTAAAGAACCTGAAAGAGATGAAATACCAATAGATGCAAATGAAACTCTAGTAGTAGAATTATATTCTAAATAGAAAAGAACAAATTAATATTAGAAATAACACACAACTTAAAAACAACTTTATACACAATTAAAAATAACACACAGCTTAAAAAGGACTTTGTACACAATTAAAAATAACACACAACTTAAAACTAACTTTATACATCAATTTAAAAACTATATAAAATTTATGTGTAACACAAAAATTATTTAATACAAACTTTATACAAGAGGTATGCCATATGGATAACAAATATAATAATCTTTTCTATTGGGAAAATTTGCTAGTAGAAAGAGAGAACATCTGGAGTGGAAATTTTAAAGATATACCTATAAGCCAAAAATCTCTTTTTATTAACACTACCATAATAGATTATGAAAAAAATATTTTTGATAATAATTGGGCTGTATATCCAGATGTAAAATCCCTTTTGGGGTTCATACAATATATATTTATACCTACAGTTTTCTTTTGTTATGTAAATAATACAAGTGACGAGATAGTTACTCCTATAGCTTTTAAAGAAGAATTGCTAGAAGAAATAAAAACATTATGTAAAAATGAAAGTTCTATAATTGAAATAGAATATTTTATTAATAAAGCATATAATTTATCTGAATTAAGCGAATACCAGCTTATAGATGAATTGAAAAAGTATTGCTTAGAGTTTAATAGGAAATGGGAAGAAAAGACTAAAATATTTCATATTAGTATATATTCTAGTGGCAAAGAAATAATAGAAAAAATTTCAAAAGAAGAAAATTTCTTAGAAGTTATAGAGGAAGATATAGGTATGTCTATAAATACCTTGAAAGAAATCACAAAAGATTTACAGTATAACTTATTTATGAAAAGTAACTTTATAAAAATTTTGAATAACCAAATAGGTTGTATAATTTAATAATCTCATAATAAAAGTATAAAAATAAAGGATTAGTTTATTCTAGTCCTTTATTTTTTATAAGATTAACTATTTATATTTTTTTATAATTTTATTTAAGGAGTCTATAGTATAGGTAATTTCTTCCTTTGTATTAAAATGTCCAAAGCTAAATCGAACAGTGCCCTGTGGAAATGTATTCAATGTTTTATGAGCAGAAGGAGCACAGTGCAATCCGCATCTGGTCATTATATTATATCTATTAGATAAGTCTAAAGAAACTTCAGCATTATCTATTTTACTAAAATCTAAAGAAACTACAGCGGTTCTGTTATTTATATCATTTAATCCAACTAATCTTACATCATCTAAATTTAGAATATCTTCTATAAAAAGTTTTGTTAAAAACAATTCTTTTTCTCTAATATAACTTAAGGACTTTTGTTTTATATATTTTAAGGCTGCATTTAGTCCATAAATTCCAGGTATATTCATAGTACCGCTTTCATACTTGTCTGGCATATAGTTTGGTTGAGTCTCATATTCTGAAAGGCTTCCTGTACCACCTTCAATAAAAGGGTGAACTTTAGGAATTAAAGAGTCTTTTATTACAAACCCTCCAATACCCTGTGGACCTAAAAGACCTTTATGCCCAGTAAATGCTATTGCATCTGCTCTTGTTTTTTCAAAATCAATATTTAAAAATCCAGCGGTTTGAGCAGAGTCTATTATAAAAATTAGATTGTTTTTTTTACACAATTTACCTATTTCTTCTAAAGGCAATATAGTTCCACATACATTAGAAGAATTAGTCATAATAACAGCTTTAGTATTAGACTTTATTTTTTTTGTTATATGATTAACATTAAGTTGTCCAAATATATCACAGGAAACTTTAGAAATTTCTATACCATTTTTAATTAAGGAGTTTAAGGGTCGCATAACTGCATTATGTTCCATAGAAGAAACAATAACATGGTCTCCGGTTTGTAATAAACCTTTAATTAATAAGTTTAAACTTTCAGTTATATTTTTAGCAAATACAACGTTCTCTGGTTTATTAAAATTAAATAAAGAACATATCAATTCTCTTGTTTCAAATACTATATTTTCAGCAGCTAAAGAAGAAGTATAAACCCCTCTATTCACATTACATCCTATATTTTTTATATAATTTAGCATGTTTTCCCCCACATTAGGTGCTTTAGGGAAAGAAGTTGCACTATTGTCTAAATAAATACCATTCATAATTATTTTCACCCCTATATTAAAAAATTATATAAAATCATAATTATAAAATTTTACTATAGTTATTTTCTTTTCTATAGAAAAGACTTATTTAACTAAATATGAAATATTTGTTAAAATGAAATTGGCATATAACATTAATTTAATTTTAATATTAACAAATAAAAAGGAGGCTGTAAATAATGGACAGTAAAAAAGGCATTATATTTACTGGTGCTGTGGTAGGAATTATAGCAGTACTTTTAGTTTATTTTGGTAATCCTGTAAATATGGGGTTTTGTATTGCATGTTTTGTAAGAGATATAGCAGGAGCTGTAGGACTACATAGAGCACCTATAGTTCAATATATAAGACCAGAAATTATAGGAATGGTTATAGGGGCTTTTATAATGGCTCTTTCTAAAAATGAATTTGATGCTAGAGGCGGATCATCACCCTTTATCAGATTTAGTTTAGGCTTTATAGTTATGGTAGGAGCTTTAATGTTTTTAGGATGTCCTTTAAGGATGGTTTTAAGACTTGCAGGAGGAGACTTAAATGCAATAATGGGACTTATAGGTTTTGCTGTGGGTATAATTATTGGTATTGCATTCTTAAACAAAGGATTTAGTTTAAAAAGAAATTATAAATTAAATAAATCAGAAGGATATTTATTTCTAATAGTAAATATAGGTTTATTTATATTATTAGTTGCATCACCAGCTTTTATATTCTTTAGTAAAAAAGGGCCTGGTGCAGCACATGCTCCTATAGCAATTGCATTGATAGCAGGATTAATTGTAGGGGTTTTAGCTCAAAGAACAAGATTATGTATGGTAGGCGGAATTAGAGATTTAATAATGTTTAAAGATAATTATTTAATTTCAGGATTTGTATCCATATTTGTATTTGCCCTTATAGGAAATTTAATTATAGGAAAGTTTAAACTAGGATTTGTAGGACAGCCTGTTGCCCATACAAATGCTTTATGGAATTTTCTAGGTATGGTTCTTGCTGGTTGGGGATCTGTACTTTTAGGAGGATGTCCTATGAGACAACTTATACTTTCAGCAGAAGGAAATATAGATTCAGTTATAACAGTTTTAGGCATGTTAGTGGGAGCTGCATTTTGTCATAATTTTAGTTTAGCAGCTAGTCCAAAGGGGGCTACAGCAAATGGTAAAATAGCTGTAATAATAGGCTTTATATTAGTTTGTGCTATTTCATATATAAATATAGAAAAAAATGAAAAAGTAAAAGTGAAGGGGGATGTTAGTGTTGGTTCAAATTGATGCTAGAGGAGTATCTTGTCCACAACCGGTTCTTATGACTAAAAAAGCTTTGGCAAACAATAAAGAAGGTATTAATGTAATTGTAGATAATATGACTGCTAGAGGGAATGTAGAAAGATTTATGAAAAATTCTGGTTATAAAGTTACTATAGAAGAAAAAGAAGATGACTTTATTTTATCTGCAAGGAAGTAATGATTATGGAATATATAGCAAGTTTTTTTACTCATTCTGGTGCTATAAAGTATAGTAGATTTTTGAATAAATTAAATATAAATAATCAAACTATACCAGTGCCTAGGAAGTTAAGCTCTAATTGTGGTATAGGGGTTAAATTTAATTATGAGGATAATTTAAATAATATATTGGCAGAAGATATAGAAAAATTATTTTCTGTAAAAAATGGACAATATGAGTGTATATATTGTGCTGAATAGTTAACAGAATTTCAATGTGTTATATAAAAATAAATTTTAGATAGATAAAGTAATTTCACGCACTTATAAAACAATTAACTATGAAATAACAAAGAGCTATGAATTGGTAAATATCATATTAGCAATTCGTAG
>Ga0129306_1002957_pt1 | contig 13857 bp, 19 predicted proteins | sample P827metagenome_FD_94438 | JGI IMG/M metagenome (GOLD analysis project Ga0129306, IMG submission 94438) | Capybara group fecal microbial communities from Wisconsin, USA - P827 metagenome | ecosystem: Host-associated > Mammals > Digestive system > Large intestine > Fecal | place: USA: Wisconsin...
TCAGACCCACGCTTAAGGCAGCAGGATATCTCACAAGAGATCCTCGTATGAAAGAGCGTAAGAAGTACGGTCTCAAAGCCGCAAGACGCGCACCGCAGTTCAGCAAGAGATAATTTTATACGATGTTTTGAAATCCCACGAATGCGGAAAAATACCGTGTTCGTGGGATTTTTCTTTTATCTGAAATTCTGCTGCAATCTGACAAAATCTGTTCAATGTGACACAAAAGTTACACAAAAGAATCACAAATAAAAGGTGTCTTATGTAAGACATTCCAAGTCTTATGTAAGACACCAAAATCATTGTAAATATGCGATTATTCCCTTTCTTGCTTCCAGCTTCGTTCGTGCCTTCAGGATGTGACCATCATCAAAGGTGATAACGTATCCGTCGTGCATATTTCCGACAATTGACCGGATGTGTTCTTTGTTTTTGTCTGCAATCTGCATCGAATCAAACATTCCAAGTTGGTCTTGTCGCATCAGGTCAACGATGTATGCAGACAATGACATTCCTTTTTCGGATGCACGTGCCTTGAAGATTTCCTTCATTCCCTTCGGAAGTGCGATGTTGATGCGTTCATAATGGTCACGATTGAACTGATTCTTGTATTCTGTACGTTCCATTGTCAATCCTTTCAGTTGGGTTTCTGTTGGGGTGGTTTGGGTTACAGTTGGGATGATTATATCCGGTTGATTGCATCCAACAGTATCGACATATCAATGTGCGTGTACACGTTTTCGGTGACACCTTTTCCGGCATGACCAACAATCTTCCGGATGATACGGTCATCGACACCGACTTCCGTCATCCGTGAAATGAATGTGTGCCTTGTGTCGTGTGGAAGGTGGTCGTGCTTCATTCCGATGTGGTCAAGTACCTGGACGAAATATGCATCACGAAAGTTGTGGTCTTCCAAGTGCTGACCATCAGTGGTGGTGAAAATGTATTCAGATTGCACATTTCTGTTCAAAAACTGTTCGAAATATGTCAGTATCCTGTCATGTATTGGTACATTTCGGATTCCAGCCGGTGTTTTGGATTTCGTTATGCTGAAGAATCGTTCTTCCAAGTGGACATCCTTTTTCTTCAGGTCACGAAGTTCACCTTGACGGACACCGGAATACAACATGATCAGAATGATTTTGACATAGTCGTTTGCATCAGACCACGTCCATAATGTGTCGATTTCGTCACTTGTGAACGGATTTCGGTCGATTTTGTTCGGATTTTTGTCTTTATACTGACGAATATCGACATATTGTGCTTGATTATTGTCAGTAATCTGATTCTTTCCGCACCATTTATACAACATATGAAACAGTAAAAGCACCTTTCGAAGTGTGGGATAATTCTTTCCGGATGTATCAATGACGTTCTGAAGTTCCTGATATCTGATATTCACGAACGGTCTGTCCGTTATGGATCCACACACCTTGAATGCTGCATTGTACGATTGAATGTTGGATTTTGACATTGACGGATATGCTTCGTCAGACCATCGTTCGAAGACTTCACCAAACGTAATTGTTGCAGAATCAATGTCATATGGATGTTTGTGATATTCTGTCAGATGCATCAAGGCATCTTCGTATGTTGGGAAATATCCGACAACTTCATAATTACGGATGACACGTTCGTTTTCCACGTCCAAGGTCTTTCCAACACAGACACGGACACGATACGGATTCCGTCGTTTACCTGGAAGACGTGATATATTTCCAAAGTTGTTCGGCAGACGTTTGAATTTTGACATAGAACATCAATCCTTTCAATTGTCAGACCTTCCAAGGATTGATATAATAGAAAAGGAAGTATGTTCAATCGTTGGATGGTTCGGTTGGATGTATTTACATGACGGATTCGATGGTCGCAACATCGGATCCGTTTTCTTTTTCAATTACACATCATATTACAGTTGATTACACATCAAAAATTACACATGAAAGTCAGTATTTTCAAAGGAAATTACACTAATTACACATGATTTTGACTTCTTTATAATTGAAGTAAATTTCATCGTCATACGACGTTAAAAAGTAATATATAGTAGTATAGGAAATATGTGTAATATGTGTAATCATGTGTAATTTTTGAAATCATAATAAATCACATTACCTTTCTTTCGGCAGAAGGATCCCTTTTTACATATTCTTCCAGCCGTGTCAGTTCTTCGACACGTTTGAATGCTGCCTTTCTGCCTTCTTCATTCAATGTCAGGTACAATTTGACGATTCTGTATGATTCCCTTCCATAACACTTCGACATCAGGTCACAAAGTTTTGCTTCGTTGGTAAGCTGTTCCAAGTTTGGTGGTGTCGGATCATCTGTCAGACCAAGAAGATAATTCGGATTGCAATTGAAGATGTCCGAAAGCACGGCAACCTTTTTCGAAGACGGCTTGCACCGGTCATTCAACCATTGTGACACGTTGGATTTCGTGATGTATCCGTTCGACCTGGTGACGATGTCAACAGCCTGAAGAAGATTTTCGTCCATCATATGTTGCAAACGTCGGCTGAAATCGTTCATGTACACACTTCCTTTCTTATTTATATTGTGCCTTCATTATATACATTTCTAAACATATTTTCAAGAAAAGTTTAGAAATTGATTAAAAAAGTGTTGACAAGTATCGAAATCTATACTATCATTCAGTTATCGGTTTACAAAACGATACTAAAACACAAGAAAGGAAGGTGCAAAGTAGAAAATGCCAATAGAAAGTTATCGTCACCAGCCGTGGGAATTGGAACAAATGCAATCACTTCCACTTGATGCCAAAATACGAATGTCAATGCAAAGAATCCAACAGTGGTATTACGCATTCGATGGAAATGTATATGTATCCTTTTCCGGTGGCAAAGATTCAACCGTGCTTTTACATCTTGTACGACGAATGTTTCCTGATGTGAAAGCCGTCTTTGTTGATACCGGTCTTGAATATCCTGAAATCAGGGAATTTGTAAAGAAACAAGAAAACGTCGTGATCATCAGACCGGCATTGAACTTCAAAGAAGTCATCTTGAAATATGGATATCCACTTCCAACAAAAGAACTTGCGAAAAAGATTCATTATGCGAAGAAGGGTTCGTCGTGGGCGAAGAAGTTTGTCGATGGAACAGCGGTCGATTCTGAAGGAAGACCGTCAAGATATCGTGTTGCTGAACGTTGGCATTGCCTATTAGATGCACCATTTGAAGTTTCGAATTCCTGTTGTGATGTCATGAAAAAAGCACCGTTCAGAAAATTCGAAAGGGAAACAGGGTTGAAGCCGTTCATTGGAACAATGGCTTGTGAATCCAAAATGCGTTCCCAGGCATGGGAACGCACCGGATGTAACGCATTTGAATCAGAACATCCACATTCCGCACCGATGTCCTTTTGGACACAAAATGACGTTCTTACGTACGTACGTACGGTTTGGAACTTGCTTCGGTGTACGGTGATGTCGTTGAAACAGGAAAACAGATTGAACAGTTTGAAAGACTTGTGCCTGAACTAAAAACAACCAAGTGTGATCGTACCGGATGTATGTTTTGTATGTTTGGATGTCATCTTGAAAAATCACCAAACAGATTCGAAAGGATGAAAGAAACGCATCCAAAACAATACGAATGGTGTATGCGGTCATTGGAAGAAGGCGGTCTTGGTCTTGACGATGTCCTGACGTATGTCGGCATCAAACATTGAAAGGATTAAATATGCCAAAAGTAAATGAAAAACGTGTATCCAAGATTGACATCAATCGTTTCAAAGAAGTTCTGAAGGAAAGTAAGTATTCACAAAGGGATATATGTGAAGAACTTGGAACTACGGAAGCATATCTTTCAAGACGGATTCACAGTGGAACAATTGACAAATTGTGGATGTTTGAAATCTGCAAGATGCTTGATGTATCACCGGAATACTTATCCGGAAAACCGTCAAAACACAAGAAGTACGGTACACCAGGCACAACACGACCGAATGGTGGTTTCAACAGACGAAAGAACAGATTCGGAAGTGTTCAGAAATTATCCGGTAATCGTCGGAAACCATATCGTGCAATGGCATTCGTTTCTTGTGTTTGGAACGAAGAAAAAGAAAAGTATGAACAGAAGTATGAAATTCTTGGTTATTTCGAAACCAAGGTTCAAGCGGAAAATTGTTTATTTGAACACAATTGCATGTATGAATACATATCGTGAAAGGACGTAAAGAATGGAAATAAAATTTGATTTTTCAATGCTTCGTGGAAAAATCCGTGAAGTATGCGGAAGTGAATTGAAGTTTGGTGATGCGATGGGTTGGTCACAGACAACGTTATATGCAAAACTGAACGGTCAGGTTGATTTCAAGCAATCAGAAATCCTTCGTGCTTGCGACATCCTTGACATCATGACGGAATTCATACCGGTTTATTTTTTTACCGTGAAAGTATCGAATTCTAAACTTGAAGAAGGTGATGAAGATGAAAGTCTTTAATGTTCCGGTTGCCGTTGCAGCCAAACTGATGAACAAGAATGTGGAATTTTTGTACATGGGATTGCAACAAGGGATTTTCCCTTTCGGATATGCGGTCAAGACTTCCACCAAGTATTCATATTTCATCAGTTCGGTGAAATTTGAAGAATATACCGGAATCAAGGTTGAAGAAGGGGGTGATGAACAATGAACCTATATCCACACCAGGTCAATGCGTTGGAACTAACGAAAGACCAAAATCGTGTTGCGTACTATTACGATATGGGTTTGGGTTGACAAAACCTTCATCGGATCCGAAAAGGCAATGTCATTCAACGAAAAAGTCATCCTGGTCATCTGTCAGAAATCAAAGGTTGAAGATTGGGTTGAACACTTCGTCACGAATTATCCGGATTGCCTGACATACGATATGACCACATGGAAGACAGAAAATTTTGATTTCATGAAGGACAAACATTGGTTATACGAAACCAAGTATCCGAAGAAGATATTCGTCATCAATTATGACCTTGTATTTCGTCGAAATTTGACCTTTCTGACCGATTTCACATTGATGTTGGATGAATCACAGCTAATCCAAAATGAAACGGCAAAACGGACGAAATACGTGCTAAAAATGACACCTTCCAACGTGGTCTTGTTATCAGGAACACCGACATCCGGAAAGTACGAAAAGTTATGGACACAACTTCACCTTCTTGGTTGGGAAATATCCAAGGTTGCATACTTCCGGTCATACGTCGAAACGGAATGGATTGAAGATGGTTCGACCGGATTCAAACGTGAAGTGGTGGTTGGATGCAAGAACACAGACCGATTACGTCGGAAACTTGCTGACCACGGTGCAATCTTCATGAAGACCGAAGAAGCCTTCGACCTTCCGGAACAGACAGAAATCAATCTGTATGTGAAGCCGACAAAGGAATACTTCGAATTCATGAAGGAATCCATTGTCACCACAAAAGACGGAATCGAACTTGTCGGTGATTGCATCCTGACGAAGATGTTGTATGCACGTCAGTTGTGCGGTCAGTACAACGAAGACAAGCTGCAAGCCTTCCAAGACCTGATTGAATCCACCGAAGAACGGATCATCGTGTTTTACAACTTTTATGAAGAATTGTATGCGATGTACACGGTCATCGGTGACAGACCAAGGTCGGTTGTGAACGGTCAGTTCAAAGACCTTCACGCATACGAAGATGAAGACAATTCCATCACGTTCGTACAGTATCAATCCGGTGCGATGGGTTTGAACCTTCAGAAAGCACATATCACAGTGTATTACACATTGCCGTTCGGCAAAGGAAGTTGTGCATTGTGGGAACAATCAAAGAAACGTACGCACCGTATCGGTCAGAACAACAATTGCCTTTATTACTACTTATTAGCACGGAAAACCATTGAAGAAAGAAACCTGGACAACCTACGAATAGGAAAGAAATACAATGATTACCTTTTTGAAGCGGATTTTGGACAGACTTGAAAATCCAAGAAAACACACAATCAAAGAAAACATCATCAGTGCATTGATTGGTATTGCAATCGGTCTTCCGATTTCAATATATGCCGTCAATCATCGTTCACCGGCAGTAGACCTTCGACCGGATCCTGAAATTTATCCGGTCGTGATTATAGGTGAAGACAATGTCGGAATCAATACGCAAGAAGTCGGAACAACGTCGGAATCAATCGAAATGTTCATCCATACACAGAACGTTGACAAGTGTTTCCGATATCTGACACCTGAAGAATACGTCGTTTTGGCACATTGCGTTGAAGCTGAAGCCGGAAATCAGGACGTGTACGGAAGACAGTTGGTCGTTGATGTGGTTTTCAATCGTGTGGATTCAGACGAATTCCCTGATAACGTGATTGATGTCATATACCAGGAACATCAATTTGCGGTGGTCACAGATGGAAGAATCGACAAAGTCACACCATCTGAAGACACGTACAAGACAATCGACCTTGAATGTGACCTTCAGACAAACACCGAAGTGATGTACTTCAGTGTGGAAGGTTATCTTCCATACGGTGAACCGTGGGAAAAGGTCGGTGATCACTATTTCTGCAACGGAAAGGAAGAACAATGAACGAAACACAGTTCAAAAAGAAAGTCGAACAGTTCTTGAAGGATGAAGGCATATGGTACGTCAAGTATTGGGCTGGAATCGCAAAGGACGGAAACAATTATACGAAATCAGGCATTCCGGATGTGATTGCGTGTGTACATGGTCACTTCTTCGGAATTGAACTGAAGGTTCATCCGAACAAACCAACGAAACTTCAGGAATACAACATCCGAAAGATTGAAGAATCTGACGGAATCGCATTCGTCTTGTATCCGGAAGACTTTGAAACATTCAAGAACTTATGTCGAAAGATTGTACCAACGGTCAAGACGGAATCCAAAAGGTTTCCGATTGATATACAAAAACCATCCAACAAAGAAAGGAAGTAAGAGTATGCCAAAGAAAACAACACCAGCACCTACAAACGAAGCACCGGCAACCAAGACCGAAGAAGTGGTCAAGGAAGCCGAAACCAAGGAAGAAAAGGTCGAAAAGTGGGATCCACAGACCGTCACAACCACACTGTCCAATGGAACGACAATCAAGTGTGTTGACGTGTTCCGTGATGCCTTACTTGACACCAAACGTGAAGGAATCAAAGACCTTCTTCAGTACATTCAGGAAATCGGATTCCTGGAAGCACCTTGCAGCGGTGGAAATCACTTGTGCAAGAAAGGTGGTCTTCTTGAACATTCCGTCAATGTGTTCCTGAATGCCGAAAGAATCGGTCTTGCCTTACTTGGTGAAAAGGCATATGAAGAAATCCGTGATTCCATCGCAATTGCAGCACTTCTTCATGACCTTGGAAAAGTCGGTGACTACGGCAAACAGATGTATGTTGACAACGTTCTGAAGTCCGGCAAGGTGTCCGAAGCAAAACCGTTCAAACGCAATCCGGATTTATCTGCCGTACCACACGCAATCAGGTCGGTCAAACTTGCAACACTGTTCGTTGACCTTACTGAAGACGAAGAATGGGCAATCTTGTGTCATGACGGTCTGTACGACTACATGAAGTACGACTTGAAAGGCAAGGAAACACCACTTCAGATGATAATTCATTGGGCTGATATGTGGGCAAGCCACGTTCAGGAAGGCGGTTCGGATGACGGAAAGGCTGGTGAAGAATAATGTCAAACGGTGTCATCATCACGGCAATCATCTGTCTGACAATCGTTGCCGTGTCATTGATAAACAAAGATAACAAGAAGAACAAAAAGGACGAAGACTAATGGCAAACAAAATTTTGATCATGGGTGAAAGTGGAACAGGAAAGTCCACTTCAATGCGAAACTTCGGATCCGATGAAATTGCAATCGTGAATCCGGTCGGAAAACCACTTCCGTTTCGTGGAAAGTTCGACACCTTGAACGGTGCGACGGAATCAAGAAAAATCACACAGTTCATGGACAAGGCGGTTGCAGATGGAAAGAAGGTCATCGTTGTTGATGATTTCCAATACATTCTGTCAGTTCCTTACATGAACCGAATCAAGGAAGCCGGTTGGGATAAATGGAACGACTTCGGTGACAACTATTTCACCATTCTGAATCACGTCAATGAAATGCCTGATGACGTGAACGTGTACTTCCTTACACATACGGAAACACTTGAAAACGGCATCACGACAATCAAGCTGATTGGAAAGTTGCTTCGTGAAAAGATTACAATCGAAGGTCTTTTCACCATCGTACTTCAGACACAGGTCAACGAAGGTAATTACTACTTCTTGACACAGAATTCCGGCAAGAACACCGTCAAGTCACCAATGGGAATGTTCCAGAATTATTCCATCGAAAATGACCTGAAGTTCGTGGATGATGTCATCCGCAATTACTACGGAATGGACGGTGCAAAGTCTGACGATGAAATCAAGGCTGAAACCGAAACCAAGGCTGGTGACGTGGAAAAGCCACGTGCAAGGAAAGGTCGCAATGCAAGACACGACGATGAAGTGCGTGAAAAGGCTGAAGAAGAAATGAAGCTGCATGAAGAAGCACTTGAAAACGTCGCAAACGGACGTGAAGAAGTACCGTTCGACGAAGTTGTTGCCGAAGAAGAAAGGCTGAAAGCCGAAAGACAGGCATCTGAACCGGAAAAAGAAGAAACACCGGTTGAAGATACAGATTCAGAAACACCAAAAGTACGCAAAAGACGTGTACGAACAGTTGATTGAAGAAAGGAAGGTACAAAATAATGGTGGATTTTGACAAGTTTGATGATCAGATTGACGTTGCGGAAGTCAACAAGAAGGTGAAGGAAGCGAAGGACAGTGGTTCTTTCGACGATGTTCCGAAGGGTTCATACACCTGTTCTGTTGAAAAAATGGAACTTGGTGCAACCAAGAAGGACGGAAGACCGATGTTCACACTTTCTTGCCGTATCAAGGAAGGCAAGATGAAGAAAAGAATGCTTTTCATGAACCGTGTTGTGTTCGGTACAAAGAACGATGCGAACATGATTCAATCCGTTCTTTCCATCCTTGAAAAGTTTGTTCCGGATGAACAGTTATCTTTCAAGGGGTATGCAAAGTTGAATGACACAATCCTTGACATCTTCGAAGATATCCAGGGGAAAGTCGAAGTTGATGTTGATTGGGATCCGGATGCATTCAATTCCATTTCCATCAAGGAAGTGTATGACATTTAACATACATTGCACCACAAAAATTTCAGACGTGTTCCGACTAATCATTTTTGATTAGTCGGATTCACGATGAAAGGAAAACAGATGATATTCTACGATTTCGAAGTATTCAAATACAATTGGTTGGTTGTCCTGGTTGATACGGATGCCAAAGAAGAAACCGTCATCGTCGATGATCGTGACAAGATGACAGATTTCTACAATGAACACAAATATGATATATGGGTGGGATACAATTCACGTCACTACGACCAATACATCCTGAAGACCATTCTTTGTGGTCTGAATCCGAAGGAATGCAACGACCACATCATTGTCAAAGGTGGTGAAGGTTGGCAATTTTCCAAACTTCTTCGTGATTTTCCATTGAAGAATTACGATGTGATGCCGAATCCACCGGTCGGTCTGAAGACTTTGGAAGGTTTTCTTGGATCCAACATCAAGGAAACGGATGTTGACTTCAACATTGACCGGAAACTGACGGATTCCGAAATCGCACAAACAATCGAATACTGTCGGCACGACGTTGAACAGACAATCGAAGTCTTCCTGGAAAGGAAATCAGAATTCGAAGCACAATTCAACCTTGTGAAGCTGTTCGACCTTCCATTGAACATGATTGGATATACGGAAGCACGAATCACGGCACAAATACTTGGTTGTCAGAAAACTGACTTCAACGATGAATATGAATACTACTTTTTACCATGTATCGAACTGAAAAAGTACAAATATGTCATGGATTGGTTCGAAAATGCGGTAAAAGATAACACGAAGGAAATGAACGAACGATTCCTGAAGTCAAAAAGCAATCGTGACGATGCTTCGGATCCGTTTTGGTTCAAACTGTCCTTCTATAAAAGAAAGCTGGAAACGACCGTTGCCGGTATTCCACACACCTTCGGTTTTGGTGGTCTTCACGGTGCAACGGCAAAACCGATTCACACGAAAGGATTGATTCTTCACGTCGATGTCGGTTCATATTATCCTTCAATGCTGCTTGCGTGGGGATTGGTGACACGTGCAAGCACCAACGACAATTACAAGTTGGTGTATGACACACGAATGAAACTGAAGCATGAAGGCAAGAAGAAAGAACAAGCACCATACAAGAAGTTGTTGAATGCCTTGTCAGGTGCGATGAAGGATGAAACGAATCCGGCATATGATCCACGAAACAACAACATCATGTGTATCAACGGTCAGTTGATGTTGCTTGACCTGATTGAACACCTTGAAGTCGTTCCAGGATTCCAATTGATTCAATCCAACACCGATGGTCTTATCATTCAGATTCCGGACACGGATGAAGCCTTTTATCAGGTCGATGACATCTGTTTTGATTGGGAAAAGCGGTGTTCGACGAAAATCTGTTCAATCCTTCTTGAACTTGACACCATTGCGGAAATCTACCAAAAGGACGTGAACAATTACTTGTGGATTGATGCGAACGGCAAGGTCGAAAGGAAAGGTGCATACGTCAAGCAGCTTTCACGGATTGACAACGACCTTCCGATTCTGAACACGGCACTTGTGAACTTCATGGTTGACCATGTTCCGGTCGAACGAACCATCAACAGTTGTGATGATGTGATTCAATTCCAAAAGGTCGTGAAGCTGTCCGACAAATACAAGTGGGTTGAACACGAAAGATTGGACGGAAACAACGAAGAATACACATACAAGTCGTATCGTGTGTTTGCTTCCAAGGATCCAAACGACGGAAGGTTGCTGAAGTGTGGTGGAAGCCGTGGAAAGCCTGAAAAATTTGCGAACACACCTGACCATTGCTTCATCTTGAATGATTCGGTCAACGGATGCACTGTTCCGGACACACTTGACCGTAATTGGTATATAGAACTTGCAAAGAAACGATTGAAAGATTTCGGATTATAAGAAAGGAAGAATCATGGACATACTATTCAAAACACCAAACGGACATATGCAGATATATTGTGATTCGATGTTCCCTTGCGACGAACGAAGGTTCAGGAAAATCGTCAATTTGATGTTGTGGGATTACGAATCAAGGGATGACAACATCAAAAACCTTCGTCAGTTCTTCGAAGACGGCATCAAGACGAACGATGACCTGATTCCATCATACGTCAAGACCTATTTTTGACAAACATCAGGAATGGTCAGACACCGAAAGGATCCTTTCTGACAGAAAGTATCCGAACGGTCTTCCGGTCAAAACAAACCTGGAAGTCAAGAACCTGAAGGAACGGTCAAAGTCGTGTAAAGCATTGTGGCAATCGGCTGAAATCAATGCAAAACGGTGTAAACGTCTGAAGGAAAGGTATGAAAAACACTTGCAGATGTTGGAAGGGATGATATAAGCATATGGGATACGAACTTTACAAAGGATATGTTGAAGTCAGGGATAAAAAGTGCATTGAAAAATTCAAAGGTCGCAACGACTTCAAAACACTGAATGAAGTGCAATCGTTGAACGAATATGCCGGAATCCTTGCAAAAAATACATTATTTATCGACATTGATGACCGTGAACAGGCTGAAATCATGATGAAGATTGTCGAAGATATGAAGATATGCTGCAAGGTCATCAACACCAGCCGTGGAAAACACTTCGTCTTCAGGAACACCGAAATCAAGTCATGCAAGACACATACACCACTTGCAATCGGTCTGACGGCTGATATCAAGTGCGGTTTCAAGGATTCATATGAAGTATTGAAGGTGGACGGCAAACTTCGTGACGTGGTTTGGGATATCGAACCGGAAGCCGGTGAAGAATATCAGGAAGTTCCGAAGTGGATGTTCCCTATAAAACACAAGATGACATTCCTTGAAATGGAAGCCGGTCAAGGTCGCAACCAGGAATTGTTCAATTACATCCTGACATTGCAATCAAACGACTATTCCGTGGAAGAATGTCGTGAATGCATCCGCATCATCAACAAATATGTCCTGAAGGATCCATTGGATGAACAGGAAATCGAAACAATCCTTCGTGATGATGCATTTCAGAAACCGATTTTCTTCAATAATGGCACTTTTCTGTTCGATAAGTTCGCAAATTACATCAAAAACGTGGAACATATCGTCATAATCAACGGAAATCTGCATATTTACGAAGACGGTGCATACAAAAGCAATCCAAAACTGATTGAACGTGCGATGATCAGACACATTCCGAACCTTTCAGATGCAAAAAGACGTGAAGTGTTCAAATATTTACTTCTTGCGTGTGAAGAAAAGGAACTTGCCGATGCAAGATACATTCCTTTCCGGAACGGTATTTTGGATGTGGTGACAAAGCAGCTTCAGGAAGCAACACCGGATATGATTGTGACGAACCGTATTCCGCACGATTACAATCCGGAAGCATATGACGAATTGATGGACAAGACCTTGAACAAGATTTCGTGTGACGATGACACGGTTCGTGCGTTGCTTGAAGAATGTGTCGGATACTGTCTGTACAGACGAAATGAAAGGAAGAAAGCCTTCATTTTGACCGGTAGTGGTAACAACGGAAAGTCCACATTCCTTGATTGTGTCAAAGAACTTCTTGGTGAAGACAACATTTCAGCACTTGACCTGAAGGAAATCGGTGACAGATTCAGTACATCCATGATGTTCGGTAAGTTGGCAAACATCGGTGATGACATCGGTGATGATTTCTTGATGGGTTCACAGGTGGCAATGTTCAAAAAAGTCGTTGCCGGCAACCGTATCAAGGCAGAAAGAAAAGGTCAGGATCCGTTCGAATTCAATCCATACACCAAGTTGTTGTTTTCTGCAAACGAAATTCCACGAATGAAGGACAAGACCGGTGCGGTTCTGAATCGTCTGATAATCATTCCGTTTTCTGCAACCTTTTCGAAGAAGGACAAAGACTTTGATCCGGAAATTAAGTACAAGTTGTGTCAGACCATGCCGATTGAATATCTGATAAAGATTGGCATCGAAGGTCTTGAACGTGTCCTGGATGATGAACACGGATTCACCGGATCCAAACGTGTCGAAAAGCAGCTTGCAGAATATGAACGTGAAAACAATCCGATTTCCGGATTCCTGGAAGAAAACGACGTGGATGACATCATCAACAATTCCACCAACGACGTGTACGCAATGTATCAGATATTCTGCAATGAAGGGAATCACACACCGTTGTCGAAAGTGGTCTTTTCAAGGCAGATAAACGAACGACTTGGAACGGAAGTGGTGGTGAAGTGCATCAAGGGAAAATCCGTCAGGGTTTTTGTTCAAAGAAGATTTTGACGGAAGTAGAATATGAAAATTTTGACAGTTGTGGTTGCGGTTGATGTGTAATAATTTTTCGACTACTCAAATTTGAGGAATCGAAAATTTTCAAAAATTGCCTGGTCGATTTTTGGAAAAAATGATTTTCAGGTGGTGATTTTTGAAAAATTACACATAAAATTACACATTATTACACATCAATTATTACACATCAAACACGCATAAACACTGGATTATTACACATATTACACATACTTTCAACTTCTTTATAAATTGAAAAAAAAAAAAAAAAAAAAAAAAAAAAAAAAAATATTTTTTTTTTTAAAATTTTTTTTAAAAAAAAAAAAATAAAAAAAAAAATAAAGGGTTTTTTTGGTTATTAGGTTAAAAATTTAATTTTTTTAAAGGTTTTTTTTGTATATTTTTTTTATTAAAA
>Ga0129306_1002961_pt1 | contig 13836 bp, 9 predicted proteins | sample P827metagenome_FD_94438 | JGI IMG/M metagenome (GOLD analysis project Ga0129306, IMG submission 94438) | Capybara group fecal microbial communities from Wisconsin, USA - P827 metagenome | ecosystem: Host-associated > Mammals > Digestive system > Large intestine > Fecal | place: USA: Wisconsin...
CGATACACCTCATGAGAAGTTCGTATCGCTTGATATAGGTCCTATGGGCAGACTGCTCAAACCATACGGAGATATGGATTTTGATGAGGCAGTGGAGGTCTATGCACGTACGGTCCGCATCGGAGCGGAATACGGAGTCGATCTGATCGACATAGAGACCATGAATGACAGCTATGATACCAAGGCTGCGCTCCTGGCCGTAAAAGAAAACTCCGATCTGCCCGTGATCGTGACCAACGCATACGGAGAGGACGGAAAACTCATGACCGGAGCTTCTCCGGCTGCAATGATAGCGATGCTCGAGGGTATGGGAGCCGATGCGATAGGGGCAAACTGCTCACTTGGCCCCGAACAGTTGCGCGGAGTCATAGAGGAATATGTTAAGTATTCTTCGGTTCCGGTGATACTTAAGCCCAACGCGGGACTGCCCAGATCCGAGAACGGTGAGACCGTATATGATGTCAGCCCCGACGAGTTCGCATCGATCATGCGTGAATATGCATGCATGGGTGTCAGAGTGCTGGGCGGATGCTGCGGTACCACTCCCGACTATATCAGGGCAACGGTTGAAAAGACTATGCCCGACATGGCGGACATCATATCGAAAAATCCGATAACGGATAAGAATATCACGTTTATCTCATCATATACCCATGCCGTTGAATTCAAGGATTCTCCGATACTTATCGGTGAGCGTATCAATCCTACCGGTAAGAAACGCTTCAAGCAGGCGCTGCGCGAAAATGATATCGACTATATCCTCGGAGAGGGCTTAAGACAGCAGGATGCCGGCGCGCATGTCCTGGATGTCAATGTCGGTCTGCCCGAGATAGATGAGCCTGAGCTGCTCGACCGGGTTACATGTGAACTTCAGGCCATCATAGACCTGCCGCTTCAGATTGATACGACCGACGCCGTAGCAATGGAGCGGGCTCTCAGACATTATAACGGCAAGGCGTTGATCAACTCGGTCAACGGAAAACAGGAGATAATGGATGTTATTTTTCCGCTTGTCGCAAAGTACGGCGGATTGTGTGTTGCACTGACTCTCGATGAGGACGGAATACCCGAATCGGCCGAGAGGCGTGTCGAGATAGCCGAACATATCATAGAGGAAGCCGCAAAGTACGGCATAGGTAAGAAGGATCTTCTGTTTGATACGCTTGCGATGACGATAAGTGCCGATACCGGTGCCGCTCTGGCTACTCTTAAGTCGCTGCACGAGATCAGGACGAGGCTGGGATGTCATACTTCGCTCGGAGTGTCAAATATCTCCTTCGGACTGCCTGTGAGAGAACTCGTGACATCGACGTTCTTCGCCATCGCACTGGAGGAGGGCTTAAGCGCGGCGATCATGAACCCTCACTCGCAGGAGATGATGAAGGTTTACTACACATACAGGGCTCTTCATAACCTGGATGAGAACTGCATGGATTATATAAGCTTCGCAGACAGCTATGTTCCCGCCGGACCTGCGCCCGGTTCAACCGGAGCTCAGACAGCGGGCGGAGCAGCCACGGCTTCCGAGGCAACAGCAAAGCCTGCAGGAGAGGATTACGGTTCTCCTCTTAAAAGGGCGATAGTCAAGGGACTGAAGGAGCAGGCAGCCAACCTGACACGTGATCTGCTCGCCGGGGGAAGACAGAGCCTGGACATTGTGAATGAGGAGATCATTCCGGCTCTTGATATAGTCGGTCAGGGATTTGAGGCCAAGAAGATGTATCTTCCGCAGCTTCTCATGAGTGCCGAGGCTTCACAGTCGGCATTTGAGGTGATCAAAGCGGATATGGCGGCCCATCCGGGAGATGCCGTATCGCGAGGCAAGTTCGTCATAGCAACTGTCCACGGGGACATACACGATATAGGCAAGAACATTGTCAAGCTCATCATGGAGAATTACGGTTTTGAAGTATATGACCTCGGCAAGGATGTTCCTCCCGAGGACGTGGTCGCCAAGGCAGAGGAGACCGGTGCACCGATCGTTGGCCTTTCGGCATTGATGACTACTACCGTTCCTGCCATGGAGGAGACGATCAAGCTGCTCCGTGAGAGACTCCCCGGGGTTAAGACAGTGGTCGGCGGAGCCGTACTCACACAGGAGTATGCGGATGCGATCGGCGCCGATTTCTATGCAAAAGATGCCATGGCTACAGTCAGATACGCACTTGATATGGTGCAGCAGTCGTGAATAAAAGAACATATATATGAATAAGCAGGATACCTCAAAACTTAAAAACATACGTCTGTACGCTCTCGATATGGACGGCACGATATACCTGGGAACTCAGTGGATCCCGGGAGCCGGGGAATTCCTGGATGCGGTGACTGAGAGCGGACGTGAATACGTCTTTCTGACCAACAACTCCTCCAGGGATCCGGCCGCTTATGTCGATAAGCTGGCTAAGATGGGGCTTAACGTTGACCGCGATAAGATCATCACATCCGGTGATGCGACCATCCACATGATACAGCACAGTTTCCCGGGTGTAAGAGTATATCTGCTCGGTAATGACCTGTTGAAAAGACAATTCCGCGAGGCAGGGATAGAACTTGTGAATGACGATCTCGAAGCGGCGTACAGAGCTGACGGGAATATAGTATCAGCAATCCGTGACGGGGCCGTGGGCCTGGTCGTGACGGCATTTGATACATCGCTGGACTATCTGAAGATGAGCGTCGTATGTGATCTGATAAGGGCAGGCATCCCGTATATCACAACTCATCCGGACTACAACTGTCCGACCGAGACAGGATTCATACCCGATGCGGGAGCGATACATGCCTTTATCGAAGCTTCGAGCGGACGCCGTCCCGATACCGTGGTAGGTAAGCCTTATGCCGGCATCATCGACTATATGGTGGACCGTACCGGATATGAGAGGTCCGATATTGCGATGGTCGGTGACAGACTCTATACGGATGTGGCTGCCGGAGTAAACAACGGACTCACCGGCATACTGGTACTCAGCGGAGAAGCGACGATGAAAGACGTGGAAGTATCCGATGTGGTGCCGGATCTGATATTTGATTCCGTGGCGGATATCATACCGTATCTTTGACGTTGACCGGTTTAAGGCAGGACATCAGCAGAGGTTTATGATCTATGAACATTCAGGATTTCAGAGCAGGCTTAGACCTGCTCTTTGAGCAGAACAGGATATCCGAAGTCGAGCCTTTCCTCGAAGGCGCACTCCGCGTGGCCATAGAGGAACAGGATGATAATGCGGTGGTACACATCTTAAATGAGATGATCGGCTTCTACAGGGAGACCTGTGATTACGACCGCTCGATCATGTACGGCGAGAAGGCTCTGGAGATCATAGCAGGAGCCGGAGAGAAAGACTCACATGCATACGCCACCACGGAGCTCAATCTGGCAAATGCCCTTAGGGCTGCCGGGCGTATAGCCGATTCTCTCGAGCGCTATGCGGATACAGAGCGGATATATGGGCAGATCCTGACGGATGAAGCTTTTGACTTCGCAAATCTGTACAACAACATGTCTCTGGCCTATCAGGAAGCACAGATGTATCCCGAGGCGATAGACTGCCTGAACAAGGCCATGGAGATCGTGCTGCTCTATCCCGATAAGAGATTTGAACTGGCAGTGACACATGCCAATCTGGGTAACAGTCTGCTGGGAGCAGTCAGGCTGGATCCCGCGATATCGAAAAGGCATGAGGATATATATGACGGAATCCGTGTGCATCTGACGGAGGCTGTGAATATCTTCACGGAGAGAAACGAGAACGGTGCACATCTGGGATCCGCTCTCATGGGACTGGGTGATCTGTACACGCTGCTGGGAGATGATGCCGAAGCGGTGAAATACTATGCACAGGCGCTGGAAGCTGTAGACAGGAATCTCGGTCATATAGAGTACTATTACCGCGTGCGGGATAATTATGAAGCCGCATGTGCACGCCTGCGCGAAGGTAAGCCGCAGCCCGGCACCGGGCCGGATGCAGACATGGCGCAGAAAGCACGCTCCGGTGCAGGCACGGATACAGCAGCACTGCCCGACATGATTCTCACAGGTGCGGAGCTCAGCCGCCTCTGGTATGAAGAGATCGTGGCTCCCATGATCGCCGAGAAGTATCCGGAGCTGAAGGATCATATCTGCGCAGGCCTGTTCGGAGAAGGATCCGACGCATACGGTTATGATGATATGGAATCCCGTGACCATGATTGGGGACCGGGTGTTATTTTACTCATAAATAACAGGGGTGATTTCGACCGGTTCGGTCAACGATTGGCGGCCGACCTGCTCGAGAAAGCCGATAAAACCGGGACTTTCCACGGTTTTAAGATCGACACGGACTCGATCAGGAAGGGGCGTAGAGGCGTATTCTATACAGAGGACTACTTCAGCTCTCTGCTGGGGAAGCGCCTGACGGAATATCTCATGGAAACGGTATCGGAAGCCCGGGCCGGCAGCACGGAAACGCATGCCGACACCACGGCACGCAGTGACCGGTACGACATATACCTCTCGGCACCTGAATACGCCATGGCGGCTGCAGTGAACGGCCGGATATGGTCGGACCCTGACGGCACGGTCACTGAGATTCGCCGTAAACTGAACGGATACTATCCCGAGGCCATCTTAAGAAGCATGCTGATGCAGAATGCGGCGCTGTATTCACAGAACGCACAGTATAACTACCTGCGCATGAAGCGCCGCGGTGACAATGCATCCGCAGACATGCTCCTGGCTGAAGGCATGAAGAATGCAGCTCGTATTGCATGTATCCTGGAGAAGAGATATGCGCCGCACGATAAATGGTTATTCCGCTGCCTGGATGATCTGACGCCGGATGAGACGGCAGAGATGACAGGTGCCCCGGAGTCTGCAGACGGATCGGAGCCGTATTCAGGTCACGGCGTCAGAAGCCGCATCGACAGCATATTTGAATATGCCCGTCGTGCGCCTGTGACTGCGCCCACCGATGCAGCCATGCGCCCTGTGATGGAAGCCATGGATGATCTCTCGTTGTATCTGCAGGAAAGGATGATCGAACTTGGGCTGATCACCCGACCCGCCCGTTATATGGAGGACTGCCTTATGGAGCTTGATCCGAATCGCAGGGAAGAACTTGTAAAGCGCGTTGTTAAAGACGAATGGGAGGCTTTTGACAAAGTCATAAACGAAGGCGGCCGTGCCGACTGCCAGGATAACTGGAACACATTCAACATCATGCGTTCATCCCAGTATCTGACATGGGATATCGATATGCTTATCAGATATGCCGAAGATTTTGAAGCGAGCGTAGCAGCGGGCTGGAATCCGATCATGGAGAAATACGGCCGAATGGAGGAATCCACGGCGCCTGACAGATATGCAGCCATAGCGGATAAGCTCCCTCCCGTACCTGATGAGAAGCGCGCCATCATAGAAGAGATCGTTGCTATACAGGTAGGGTGGATGGAGGAATTCGCGGCAGAATATCCCGGGATGGCGGGTAATGCCCGTACGATCCACACTGCGGATGATACTCCGTATGACACATCATATGAGACATATCTGCGAGGAGAACTTATGACTTACAGCGATGAGATGCTTCGTATGTACGGAGCTTTTATCGTAAGACTGGCTCAGAACGGCTCTAATCTCGCACATCTGACCATGGAGAACACGGCGCTGCTCTATGGATATAAGTCGCTGGATGACGCGGAGCAGAGCCTGTAGATAAGGCGGCCGATCGCTCAGCCTCCCGCCTGCTTCGGATTCCCGTATGCCATGTTTACGTTATGATACCCGGGATCTTCTGAGACGTCTGCGTCAAACCAATCCTCGGGTATGTATGCATCGGCGGCTGCTTCGTCCGGAAACTCCACCTCTGCGATCACAAGCGGGGCAAAAGGTTCATCGAACACATCCAGTTCAACACAGAGACTTACGCCATCGGGGAGCTTATATCCGTCTCTGAACCTGGGCTCGTCGATCGGGATCACATATCTGGTCTTTGATATCACGTTTCCGTCTGCTTTGGTCAGCAGATTCTCAAAGGCTTCCTCAGTAAGAGGCAGATTGTATTCTTCTCTGGATACCAGTCCCTTACCCTTATATGTCATGTAATATTCATTATCCGATCTGCGCACCCGGATGACAGGCTCCCTGTTTAAGTAGGCCTGTATGATCCTGTGATTCGTGTATGCGCCGGGATCGTCCGGCATCTTTTTGATCGTGTATTTTCTTTCTATTTCCATCGAGCTGCCCTTATCTTATCAAGGTTTTCCGCCATCTTATCGGTCAGGGAACCTTCAGGCTTGAGAGCAAGGAGGAACCTTCCCTTTTTCTTCAGGTTATCAGTCTCAAGCCGGATCTCCTGCTTGAGGACTTCGTATTTGACGACTATGTCGTTCTCCACGGCGAATCGTCTGATGCTGCCCATGATGTTCAGGGAGTAGTTCAGATCTATGACCAGCATGCCGTAGAACATGCCGACTACAAAGGTAAATGCAATATTGTCATCAAACCATGTGACGAGGTCAATGACATATTTCTGTATAAAGAAATAGTATACGGCCGACAGCAGAGTCCATATCAACGAGAAGCGCAGGCAGATGATGCCGCCGATGTTGAACTTCTCATCCGAATAATCCCACAGCTTGATCTTCATGCCCTTTATGAAGATCAGGCCGGCAATGAACTCTATGAGTGTCATGATGGTACTCATGAAGAGTATCTGGACAACGACCTGTACTGGCGTCAGATCACGGATCACGTCATCGCCGACATACGGGAAGAGCGACATTACGAATAATGCCACCAGTCCGAAGCCGTACAGCGGCAGACACGGTCCTGCCAGAAAACCGGGGTTGATCCATTTTCTTTTTGGGTTCTTGGTGGAGATGAATCTCCTGAAAAGCAGTTCGAGGAACCATCCGAACATACTGCCGACCATGAACAGAAAGGCGATGGTCAGGAAAGCAACCTCAAATGCAGTCATATTATCCAATCTTGCAACACTTCCTTCCAAAACGATTATAGCAAAAAAAACGTATATATGTTATAATTCCCTATTGTCTGCTAATAAACATAAGAACAATTAACCAGGAGGTTTTTATAAATGAGTGTAAAAGTAGAAAAGCAGGAAGGGAGTATGGCGCTCCTGACCATCGAGATCGAGGCAGAGAAGCTTGACGGAGCCATTGATAAGGCTTATCAGAAGCAGAAGAGCCGCATTAACGTACCCGGATTCCGTAAGGGTAAGGTTTCCCGTCATGTCATCGAGAAGATGTACGGCCCCGAGATATTCTATGATATGGCATCGGACATCCTGATCCGTGAGACTATCGAGGATGCAATGGCAGAGTCGGGTGAGGATATCGTTTCCACACCTACCGTTGATATAGTACAGATCGAGAAGGGACAGCCCTTCATCTATACAGCTTCCGTGGCTCTTAAGCCTCCGGTTAAGCTCGGCAAGTATAAGGGTGTAACGATCGATAAGGTAGACGCTGAAGTTACCGACGAAGACGTTGCCGATGCACTGGATAAGGAGCGTCGTAAGAACGCACGTCAGCTCACCGTTACCGACCGTGCAGTAGAGGACGGAGATACGGTTATCCTTGATTATGAGGGATCTGTTGACGGTGTTCCTTTTGAGGGAGGCAAGGGCTCCGATCATGAACTTAAGATCGGCAGCGGAACATTCATCCCCGGATTCGAAGATCAGCTCATCGGAGCTAAGATCGGCGAGGAGTGTGAGGTTAACGTGACATTCCCCGAGGAGTATCATGCAGAGGAGCTGGCAGGCAAGGCCGCAGTATTCAAATGCATGGTAAACGAGATCCGCGCTGAGGAGCTTCCCGAGCTGAATGATGATTTTGCATCGGATGTATCAGAGTTCGAGACTCTGGATGAATACAAGGCATTCTTAAGAGGCGAGCTTGAGGAGCGTAAGAGCAAGGAAGCCCGGGAAGCAAAAGAGGAAGCTGCCATCGCTGCAGCCGTAGAGACCGCAGAGATCGAGATCCCCGCTCCTATGCTTGAGACCCAGAAGGAGCGCATGATCGACGAGTTCGCTCAGCAGCTGATGTATCAGGGATTATCATTTGAGCAGTATGCCAAGTTCACCGGCGCCACCAGAGAGAAGATGATGGAGCAGGTTGAGCCTCAGGCAGAGACAAGGATAAAGACACGACTGGTTCTCGAAGCTGTTGCAGAGGCAGAGAAACTCGAAGTATCCGACAGCGATTACGAGGATGAGATCAAGACAATGGCCGAAGCATACGGCAGAGACGCTGAGGAGATCAAGAAGGATATCACCGAAGATGTCGAGAAGATGATCAAAGATGATCTGAAAGTTCGTGCTGCAGCCAAGTTCCTGGCAGATAACGCCAAGGAGAAATAAGGAGGATCAATATGGCACTGGTGCCTTATGTCGTAGAACAGACCTCTCGTGGCGAGAGATCATATGATATATATTCAAGACTGCTGGAGGACCGTATCGTCTTTCTGGGAGATGAGGTGAGCGATGTGACTGCCAGCCTGGTAGTGGCTCAGCTGCTGTTCCTGGAAGCGCAGGATCCGGAGAAGGATATACATCTGTATATCAACAGCCCCGGCGGTTCGGTAACAGCCGGTATGGCAATCTATGACACCATGCAGTATATCAAGTGTGATGTATCAACGATATGCATCGGCATGGCTGCCAGCATGGGAGCTTTCCTGCTGGCCGGCGGAGCAAAGGGCAAGCGTATGGCTCTGACCAATGCGGAGATCATGATCCATCAGCCTCTGGGCGGTGCTCAGGGTCAGGCTACCGAGATCGAGATCGCAGCCAAGCATATCCTCCATACCAAGGAGAAGTTGAACCGCATCCTGTCCGAGAATACCGGTAAGCCTTATGAGATAGTAGCTCAGGATACGGATCGTGATAACTGGATGACAGCAGATGAGGCACGCGAGTACGGCCTGATCGATCAGGTGATCACCAACCGCGCTGAAATGGCTGAATCAAAAGAAAAGGAAAAGTCCGGTAAAAAATAAATCCGGATTTAATTAACAGAGGTTTATCAATGGCATCTAAAATAGGTGAAGGCAAAGTGAGATGCTCATTTTGCAACAAAACACAGGATGAGGTCCGCAAGCTGATAGCAGGTCCTTCGGGAGTATATATCTGCGATGAGTGTGTGGAGATATGTGAGGATATCTTAAACGACCTCGAGGATGAAGATGAGGAACTGCTTAAGGGTGAATTTGACATTAACCTGCTTAAGCCGGCCCAGATCAAGAACTTCCTTGATGAATATGTAATAGGTCAGGATGAAGCTAAGAAGGTTCTCTCCGTGGCAGTCTATAACCACTATAAGAGAGTTACCTCGGATCCATCTTCGGATCCCGACGGAGTAGAGCTTCAGAAGTCCAATATCATGATGCTCGGCCCTACAGGCTCGGGTAAGACATATCTGGCTCAGACACTGGCAAAGATCATCAATGTTCCTTTTGCGATAGCAGATGCGACCACCCTCACCGAAGCAGGTTATGTGGGTGAGGACGTTGAGAACATACTGCTCCGTCTGATACAGGCTGCCGACTATGATATATCACGCGCCGAGCTCGGCATCATCTATATAGATGAGATAGATAAGATCACCAAGAAGTCCGAGAATGTCTCCATAACAAGAGACGTATCGGGAGAGGGTGTTCAGCAGGCGCTCCTTAAGATCGTTGAGGGTACGGTGGCATCCGTTCCGCCTCAGGGAGGACGCAAGCATCCTCATCAGGAGCTTATCCAGATCAACACATCCAACATCCTGTTCATATGCGGCGGAGCATTTGACGGACTCGATAAGATCATAGAATCCCGCTTGGACCGCAGTTCCATTGGTTTCGGCGGCGAGCTGACTTCCAAGAACTCCAAGGAGGCAGATGATCTGCTCAAGGAGGTTTCAACCGAAGATCTGATCAAATTCGGTCTGATCCCCGAGTTCATCGGACGTGTACCGATCACGGTCACACTCGACGGACTTGATGAGGAGGCTCTGCGCAGTATTCTGACACAGCCCAAGAATGCGCTTGTTAAGCAGTATGCGAAGCTGTTTGAGATGGATGAGGTCAAGCTTACATTTACGGATGAGGCTATAGAGACCATCGCTCATCAGGCATTTGAAAAGAAGACAGGCGCCAGAGGATTAAGAGCTATCATGGAAAAAGCCATGATGGATGTGATGTTTAAGATACCGTCCGATGACACCATATCAGAGTGTATCATGACGGCAGAAGCCGTGATGATGGAAGAAGATCCTCAGATAGTCTACAGGACCGGTGTCGCATGAGTTTCGTATGTTTGAAAGTATTCTGAACAGATCTCAGAACGACAATCCCATACCCGATCCAGAGATTCTGCTCCCCGCAGTTCCGCTGCGGGGTCTTACTATCCTGCCCGATATGATCATTCATTTTGACTTAAACCGCTCCAAGTCCGTACAGGCAGTGGAAAAGGCCATGATGAACGAATCCACGCTGTTTGTCGTAGCGCAGCGTGATGCGGACAAGGAGAATCCCGTACTCGAAGATCTCTATGATGTGGGCTGTATAGTCCGTATAAACCAGCTTCTCAAGATGCCGGGCGGTGTGATACGCGTCCTCGGAGAGGGGCGTAAGAGAGCCAGACTTCTGTCCATAGAAGAGACGGACGGATATCTGACCGCGCATATCCATGAGGTCACCGAGGAGGATGAACGGTCCGGGATGACCATGGATACCGAGATCGCCATGATCCGTGAGCTGGGCGATGTATTCAAGGAATATGTCCAGATGTTCCCGAAGGTAGGAAAGAGCCTGGAGGGACATATCAACGAAGCATCCGATCTGGGCAAACTCATAGATCAGATAGCCATCAATCTGCCGCTGCAGTATACGGCAAAGCAGTCACTCTTAAGCGCGGTTGACCTGAAGGAACGCTATACTGAGCTCTCGACGCTGATGAAGAACGAGATATCCGTTGCACAGATCAGAGCCGATCTGGCACGTGACGTTAAGGAACGTGTAGACAAGAATCAGCAGGAGTACATACTCCGCGAGCAGATGCGCACCATCGAGGAGAAACTCGGTGTCAGCGATGAAAAGGCCGAGATAGACCAGATGCAGGAGGCATGCGATGCGCTTGAAGCCTCCGATGAGATAAAGGAACGTATTAAGAAAGAGATAAACAGGCTCCGCAAGATGAGCGGCTATAACTCCGAAGTAGCCGTGGAGAGAGGATATGTGGAGACTTTGCTTGAGATGCCGTGGGATAAGGTCTCAAAGGACAGAGCCGATATCCATCTGGCAGAGAAGATCCTGGACAGGGATCACTACGGCCTCGAGAAGGTCAAGGAACGCATATTGGAATTCCTGGCTGTGAAAGTCTTAAACGACCACGGTCAGAGCCCTATCATATGCCTCGTAGGCCCTCCCGGAACCGGTAAGACTTCGATAGCCAGAAGCGTGGCCGAAGCCCTTGATAAGAAGTACGTACGCATCTCTCTGGGCGGTGTGCGTGACGAAGCCGAGATCCGCGGACACAGACGTACATATGTCGGTGCTCTTCCCGGGCGTATCGCCACGGGGCTTAAGAACGCAGGTGTCAAGAATCCGCTGATGCTACTCGATGAGATAGATAAGGTCAGCTCGGATTATAAGGGCGATACTTCCGCAGCACTTCTTGAGGTGCTGGATTCCGAGCAGAATTCGCATTTTAACGATCATTACATAGAGCTTCCGGTCGATCTGTCCGAAGTGATGTTCATATGTACGGCCAACAATGCGGCCGATATCCCCAGACCTCTGCTTGACCGTATGGAGATCATAGAGGTCAACAGCTATACAGCCAACGAGAAATTCCATATAGCAAAAGAGCATCTGATACCGAAGAGCTATGAGAAGAACGGACTTACCAAAGAACAGCTCATCATCACGGATCCCGCGCTCAGAAAACTCATAGACGGATATACGAAAGAGGCCGGAGTAAGAGGCCTTGAGCGCCGTATAGGCGAGCTGTGCCGTAAGGCTGCACGCGAGATACTCGAGCGCCGTGAGGACGGTAAGGAGGATAAGCTGATCAAGGTCACCGCCTCCAATCTCAAGAGTTATCTGGGTAAGGTCAAATACACCAGAGACATGGCGGATAAGAAGGATCAGATCGGAATAGTAAGAGGCCTTGCATGGACCAGCGTGGGAGGCGATACTCTGGAGATAGAGGTAAATGTCATGCCCGGACGCGGCGAGGTCGTTCTGACCGGTCAGATGGGCGATGTCATGAAGGAATCCGCCCGTGCCGGACTGGGCTATGTCAGATCCATCGCATCCGAATACGGCCTTGAAGCTAAGGTATTTGCCAAGAATGACATACATATACATATCCCCGAGGGAGCCGTTCCCAAGGACGGTCCTTCCGCCGGCATAACCATGGCTACCGCGATGTTGTCGGCCCTGGCCAAGATACCGGTGCACGGAGCACTTGCCATGACGGGTGAGGTTACCTTACGCGGCCGCGTACTGCCGATAGGCGGGCTGAAGGAGAAACTCCTGGCCGCAGGACAGGCAGGCATCACTCAGGTACTCATCCCCAGAGAGAATGAGAAGGATTTGGAGGAGATCGATGAGGAGATCACCGAGGGACTCAGGATCCGGACAGTCTCTACAATGGATGAGGTTCTCAAATATGCTTTGGTGAAGAAATCATGATCATAAAGTCAGTCAATCTGGAAACCGTATGCGGAGTAACGAGCAAGCTTCCGAAGAACACAAAACCTGAAGTCGCTTTTGCCGGAAAGAGTAATGTGGGCAAGTCATCGCTCATAAATGCGATCATGAACCGCAAGTCCTATGCACGTACTTCGCAGTCTCCCGGAAAAACCCAGACCATAAACTATTACAATATCAACAACGAACTCTACCTGGTCGATCTGCCCGGATACGGCTATGCCAAGGCGGGCAAGGAACTTATGGTCGGCTGGGGTAAGCTGATCGAGGACTACCTGTATCAGTCACAGGTGCTTAAGAGTGTATTCCTGCTCATCGATATCCGCCATGAGCCGTCGGAGAATGACAAGCTCATGTATGACTGGGTGAGATCCAGAGGATATGAGCCCGTGATCATAGCCACGAAGGCCGATAAGATAAAGAGAAGTCAATTGACCAAACAGGTCAATCTCATAAGAACTACCCTCGGAATGCCCGAGGGATCACTGCTTTTCCCCTTTTCCGCCCTGACCAAACAGGGACGTGAAGAGATAGTTGACTATATCGAAAGTATCACGATAAAGGAGTCATAATGCCTCTGACATTGTCCCAACTCACATCATTCGACGACATCCTGATCCAATGCCATGACAATCCCGACGCCGATGCACTGGCGAGCGGCATGGCACTGCATTGGTATCTGACATCCAAGGGTAAACATCCCCGGTTCATATACGGCGGCAGAAATGAGATCAGCAAGAGCAATCTGGAGCTCATGATAGAGCACCTGAACATTCCCGTGACCCACGTGTCACGTCTGGCACCGGGATACAAGCCTGAGCTTCTCATCACGGTCGACTGTCAGTACGGGGAGAGCAATGTCACCCATTTCAGCGCACATAACGTAGCCGTGATCGATCACCATCAGGTGTCGGGTGAGCTGCCGGAGATGAGTGAGGTACGCAGTAATTACGGATCGTGTGCTACCGTCATATATGAGATGCTCTGCAAGGAAAAGATCGATATCAACGAGGATGAAGATCTGGCTACTGCACTGTACTACGGACTGATGACAGATACGGGTAACTTTGCCGAGATCTCCCACCCCGCGGATAAGGATCTGCGTGATTTCGCCAAGTTCAGGTTAAGTGACATCATCC
>Ga0129306_1002962_pt1 | contig 13832 bp, 16 predicted proteins | sample P827metagenome_FD_94438 | JGI IMG/M metagenome (GOLD analysis project Ga0129306, IMG submission 94438) | Capybara group fecal microbial communities from Wisconsin, USA - P827 metagenome | ecosystem: Host-associated > Mammals > Digestive system > Large intestine > Fecal | place: USA: Wisconsin...
AAAATAATACAAGAAGCTGTTTATAAAGAATATAAGAAGAACAAAAAAAGAAATAAGTTTGATATTTTAACAAGTTATTTATCTTCAAATAATAGAAAATCTCAATTTGTAAGTAAATACAAAATTAAAGAAGCTGTTAGAAATATAAATGATGAGTTAGAACAAGCTGAAAAAGAATTTGAAAATTTATTTAAGGAGGATAAAGAACATGTATATGAGTGAAGAAGATGAGAAAAAAATCTATCATATCTTTTGCGATATTTCAAAAGTATGTAGAGATTATTTTTGGTTTAGGTTACATATGCCAAATGATGGGTGGAGCATAGATGGAGAAGTGAATGAAATGATTGATTCACTTGAATATCTTAAACAAACTCATAAAGAACTTAGAGTAAAATATCCAGAGGAGGAAGAAGCATGGGATACAGATCAGATGTCAGAATAATGACTTCAAAAAAAGGATTTGAAGAATTAAGAAAATTTACAGATCAATATTTAAAAGAAAAGAATTATACATATGGTAATTTGCTTGATCAATTAGATATAAATCATGAAACAAAATATGCTAAATATATTGGTTGGAATTCTATTAAATGGTATGAATATTCAGGATCAGATTATGAAGATGTAAATGCAATCATGGAAGGACTAAGTCATTTAAAAGATAAAGACTTATCTTATAGGTATGCAAGAATCGGAGAATCATATGATGATTATGATGAACATTATTATGAAAGTAATAAAGAGGAAGAACAGGATTTAGAATATCCATCAATGGAAAGATATTTTGATGATGATTATGTAATCGATAATATGAAACTTGATACTAAAGAACCAGAACTAACTTAGAGGTATATTATGTATGATGATATTTTAAAAGACTTAGAATCTAATTTAAGTTTTACATATGGAAATAATATAACTCAATATGATAGTGGATATATATGTGATGTATTTTCTGAAATAGCTGACAGTAATGTAGATATTTATACTTCAGATTTATTTGAATGGGGTAAAAGCAATATGTACTATATAGATGAAGCTACTAAAGAATTTGGTAATCCTAATGATATATTAAGACAAATTCAACAAGGACAATACTATGCATATGAACAAGAATTATATGAGAATCAAGATGATATTATTAAATACTTTGCATATTCATATTTAAAAGATAATAATATTAAACTAAATATTGATCAAGAAGAAGATTTAGAAGATTATTTATCAGGTGTAGATTCAAATGATAAATTAGAAGATATAATTGATTATTGTAGAAATATTAATAAGGATTATGAATTAGCATGAATGTAGGATTAATTGTTTTACTTGTAGTAATGGTTATTTTTATTATTGGATTTATGTATATAGAACCTATATTGATGAAACACAAAGTTAAGAATGATAATGAATATGGCTCTGCTAGATTTAGTACAAATAAAGAAATAAAAAAGAACTTTAAGAAAGAAAGTGTCTATCACATAAAAGAAGCTGGTTTTCCAGTTTCTTTTAGTAAGAATTTAAAAAGTATTTATTTTGATAGAGAAACACCTCATTATGTTTATTTAGGTTCAACTGGAGCTGGTAAGTCAGTAACAGCAGTAATACCAACATGTACTTTTATATCAAACGCAAAGAAAAAAAGAAGTGTTTTTATTACCGACCCAAAGGGGGAGATTTATCAAGCAACATCGAAGATGTTTCAACATCAAGGATATAAAATATTAACTATTGATTTTAGAAATCCAGAGAAGTCAAATAAGATAAATATACTAGAACCAGTAATAAAAGAATATGAAGAATATATAAACTATGAAAAATTATCAATCGAATCAGATAATGAGAATGATAAATTAAATTACAATAATAAATCTATGAGTTGCTTAGCAGAGACAAATAGATTAATATCTTCACTTGCAACAATGGTTATGCAAGATAAAGTAGAGCAGAAGGATCCATTTTGGAATGAATCTGCTAAGAACTTATTAGAAGGATTAATCGGCTTCTTTTTAGAAGAATATAAAGCTGGTAATATTACTAGAGAAAAAATAACTATGACTTCTATTAGAAAATTTCAAAACAGTTCTATGGAAGAAAATAACTTTAAAAAGTTTAAAGATTATATTAATACTAAATCATATGGAAGTAAGTCTAAAGATGCTTTAGTAAGTATATTAAGTTCTAGTGAGAACACCTATAAATCAATTACAGCAGTATTTGGTCAAAAGATGAACATATTTGATGACATTAATGTAGCAAATGTTACTAGTACAAGCGATTTTGATTTTAATATATTAGGAAGTGAACCAGTAGCTTTATATGTTATTGTTCCAGATGAAGATAAAACATATTTTACTTTAATAACAATTATAGTTGGATTATTATATAGAGATTTAGTAAAACTTGCTAATAGTAATGATAAAAAGAAATTACCATATGAAATTGATTTTATCTTAGATGAATTTGCAAACTGTCCACCACTTGCTGATATAGAAGCAATAGTATCAGTTGCAAGATCTAGAGGTATGCATTTTCATTTCTTTATACAATCATTTTCTCAATTAGATAATGTATATGGGAAAGAAGTAGCACAAATTATTTTAGATAACTGTGGTCTTGTTTATTTAAAAACAAATACACAAGAAACAGCAGAAGCTATTTCTAAAAGATTAGGTAAAAAAACAATTGAATCAAATAGTATGAGGCAATCAGTTTCTCTTATGAATTATAATGGAGATAAAACTACAAATTTAATAGGTAGAGATTTGATGACTCCAGAAGAAGTAAAACAACTTCATTATAAAACTATAATATTTCCTATAATTGGTTTTCCAATTTTTAGAGATACTGTTTTATATAATAAATTTAGTTGTTATGAATCTGGTAGAGTAGAAAGAGAATCTAATCCATTAAAAGATTTATCTTATACATACTTTACTGTAGAACAAATAAAACATGAGATTAAAGAAAAAAGAAAACCTAATCCAAGAGAAGTTAAAGAAATGAATCAATCATTAGAACAAGCTGATAAAGATAATTTAAAACCAGTAGAAGATATAATTGATAAAATCTTTAAAAAAGGATATCAATTAAAATATCTTGCTAATCCAGTTCATAGAATTTATATGCAAATAACATTAAATCGAAATTTAATTCAAAAAGAAAAATCATTATTAAGTAAAAAAATAAAAGAAGAATATTATCATTATCAAATAAAAGAACAAAATAATCAAACTATTATTGAAATACATAATGAAAATCCCAATTTAAGTTTATTACAAAGTTTAAACGAAAATAGGTAGTCCGAAAGGGCTACCTTATTTTTTATATTAGAAAATGTCGGAAATATACCTAAAATATGATATTATATTAATGTAATAATAAATAAAAAATTCGTAAAGTATATTACTTTATGTAAAACAATTATTTATATCGTATTTTAAAATGATTTTATAAATTGACCATAATTGATTTGACTATAATTTATTAACATAATTTCTTTTACTAAAAATTGTTGGGTGTACATAAATATTCATAGTTGTTGTAATATTTGAGTGACCAAGTAATTCCATCAATGTTTTATAATCTATTCCAATATCAATACAATTTGTTGCAAACGTATGTCTTAAATCATGAAATGTATAATTAAGATTTAATTTTTTTACAAAACGTTTGTAATGATTATAAAAAGTTCTGGGATCCATATACTTTTCTTTTTTTGTTAATAAATAACAATTGCTTGATAAATCTGATTTTAAATATGATAATGATTTTATTAATCGTTCTGGTATTGGTAATATTCTGATACTATTTTCAGTTTTTGGAGTAGATAGAATTAACTTTGTTTTTCTCTTTGATTCAAAGGTTTTAACTCTTGAAACTATTCTATTAATATAAATAACTTTATTACTAATATCAATATCTTCAAGTCTGATTCCACAAACTTCAGATTCTCTTATTCCTAGTAGTATTGAAAGGAGAATTCCAATTGTTATTGAGTTATCAATATTTTCTAAATAATCAATTAATAACTCTTTTTCATTTTGATATAAACTTTTTCCAGTACCGACTTTCTTTGAAACTTTAATCATATCAATTTGAATATTGTTTTCTTTAAAAACTTGTTTCAAAATATTACATATGTCATACACTGTATTTCTCGAAAGTCCACCAGCATTATCAATTCTTCCATTATCTAATTTACTTTGAATATAGTTGTTAATAACTTCGGAATTAATTTTATTTATTTTTAAATTCCCTATGTCATATTTAATATGCTGATTTATAAGATTATAATATCTTGTGTATGATGATTGTTTAATATTATTTTTTGATGATAGCCATTTAATAACCAAATCATTCAATGTTTTATATCCTTTAATCTTATTTACTTGAATTGGTTTGATAATTTTATTTTCTTCAAGTAGTCTATTTTTCTTTCTTTTACATTCAGAATAAGTTTTTGCATATACATATCCATACACAGCTTTACCATTGTTATATGCTTTTATATATCTTCCTTCATATCTACCATCCGAACGTTTAAAAATACTTTCACCTTTTCGTGACATTTAAATCACCTCCTAAAATAATTTTGATTTTTTGACTATTATTTTGACTATTAATTATATTGTAAATAAACCTTTTTTACTTTTTTGATATGATTTTTTCGACAAATTTCTGCTAAATTCTTGCATTAAATTTTTTTTAATGATAAAATAAAAGTGTAAAAATAGAGAGATGTATCCATATCTTGTAGCACTTTTTCGTAAAGTAATATACTTTACGAAAATAGTAAGCTTGTTTTTACACAAGAAATTTGAGACATATGGTAATAAAATATATGTCTTGTAATATTTGAGGTGAAAAAATGAAAAAGAAAAGCGTTTTAGCAGTATTAGTAGCATTATTATTAGTAGTAGGTGCAGGAGTTTATACTTATGCAAGATATACATTCTCTAGAACTGGTAGTGGTGATGTTGATGTTGCAACTTGGGCTGTTGCTTTAAAACAAGGCGGAAGTCCTGTATCAGATAACTTTACTTTAACACTAACACTTGGAGCTAATAATAATGTAGTTAATGGAAAAATTGCACCAGATAGAAGTGCAACTGCAACATTAACTTTAGATTTAACTGGTACTGAAGTTGCTACTGATTATGAAGTTGACTTATCTACTGTAACAGGTCTTCCTGATGGTATGTCAATTACTGGCGTAACTGCTGATGGAGTTGCTTTATCTGAAACTTCTACTGGTTCTGGTGTTTATACTGGTTCTGTAGCTTTAAATGCAGGAAAAACTGCAATAGCTGATGATGAAGTAGAATTAATAATCACTGCAACATGGGTAAATAATGAAAGCAACAATGCTAACGATACAACTTATGGAACTGCTGCAGGAACTTTATCTATTCCAGTAACAGTTACAGCTAGACAACATATCGGAGCTTAATGATTTTTAGGAAGTAATATTACTTCCTTTAAAGCCTACAAAGAATTTTTGTAGGTTTTAACGAAGGTAATATTGATTTATGGAGTGATTTTATGAAAGAAAGAGAAAATAAACCTATCAATAAAATATTACTTTTTATTGTGGTTGTATTAGTGGTAATTATAATATTACTTTTACTAAGAGGATGTAGTAAGAAAGACACTGAGATGAATAGTAAAGGTAATATAAATGTATTTGAATTAAAGTGTGAAACTGATTGCGATTGTCCTAAATGCAAAAATGATGATGAAGATAAAGATAATAATAAAGGCAATAATTCTAATGAAAAATCAAATTCTAAGGATAATTCAAAGCCAGCTTCCAAAGAAATAGATGATGAACCACAAGAAGAAGTAAATATACAGGTTTTTGATCAAGATAAAACATGGAATGAAAATACTAGTCTAAAATTATTTGAAGATTCTACTTATGTTGTAAAAGGTAAAATAGCACCTGAATCAAGTGGAACATATCAATTTGTTATTAAAAATTCTACTTCTTTTAATGTTAAGTATAGTATAGAATTTGAAGAAACAAACAACTATAACATAAATATGAAGTATAAATTAAAGAAGAATTATGAATATGTTATATCTGATTGGGTTGATTATTCAACTCTTAAACAAGAATCAATTAAATTGAATTCCAAATCGAGTGATACTTATTATTTAGAATGGAAATGGTTTGAAGGATCAAGTGATAATTCAATAGGAAGTAATCCAAGCTCCAAATATGGTCTATCAATTGATATAAGAGCGGTGCAAGTAAATGATTAAAAAAAATAAAAAAACTCCAATTAAAATAATTATTGATATTTTAACCTACATACTAATTATAATAGTAGGACTATATTTATTATTCTCAATTTATAATAAGTTTATTACAAAGAATAAAACAGTATTAATAGGAAAATATTACATTTTTCAAATTGCAACTGGAAGTATGGAACATGAATTAGTTCCAGGTGATTATATTGTAGTAGAAAAGACAAAAGAATATAAAGAGGGAGATATAATTACTTATTTAGAAAATGGATATTATATTACTCATAGAATAAATAAAATTGATGGAGATTTAATAACTACAAAAGGCGATGCAAATAACACATTAGATAATCCAATTAGTAAAGATAAAGTAATTGGTAAGTATTTATTTAAAGAAAAAATTTTGACTTTTTTAACAAAGTATAAAGTAATTGTAATTGCTACATTATTAGCATTAATTATTTTAGAGAGTGCTTTTAAAGATAATAACAAAACAAATAAAGAAAATAAAAAATACAAAAACAAAGACAAAGATGATGAAGAAATAGAAAAAATAGAAGATGATGATATAGAAATTATTTAATAAAAAAGTAGTAAGGATGGGAAGTGATGAAAATGAAAAAGTTTAATACTAAAGTAGCAATATTAGCTATTCTTTTAGTTGCATTTACTTTAGTAGTTTTCGACGTCCCACAAAGTATAAGTAGATATGTTTCAGAAAAAAATGGCTCAAAGGATATTGATGTGGCTAAATTTCAACCAAAATTAAATGGAAGTACTAATCTAACACAATCAATTGATTTAGCAAATACAATAACTGCTAATAATTATTCTGATAATTTAGTAGCTCCAGGAACAAATGGTGATATTGTTTTAACTTTAGATTTTTCTAATGTTGATGTATCTACTGATTATGTTATAAGTGTTGGAAACACTGATTTACCAACTAATTTGAACTTATACTCTGATTCATCATATACAACTGCTTTTTCAACAATTAATGGTACATATACAATTGGAAACTCTACAACACATACACAACATATTTATTGGAAATGGGAATATTTAACTGATTCGGCAAGTGACACAAATGATAATCTTTATATGAATCATAATTTGTCTATACCTGTAACAGTTACTACTTCACAGAAAGTAGGTGCAGGTAATTAATGAAAAAAATCAAGATATTTATTTTAAGTTTTATTTTAGTTGCTTTTGTATTTGTTAGCTATGTACCTGATAAGACTTTTTCTCGATATACAAAAAATGGTGGTGTTAATATAACTACAACATCTGCCAATATGATATGCGATGCAACAATTGATAATCCAGGTACTTATATTTCAAATGATGGATGGGCTTATTTTAAAGTTATTGTAAAAAATTATAATACTAGTGGTACTATAACACAAGTTCCAATGCAATATAATTTGACTATTTCAAACCAAACTGGTTCCAATGCAGTATATAGATATTTGGATGGTGCAGGTAATTCTAATAATTTTGAAGGAACATTTACAACAAGAAATTATTCATTTACTACTGGAACCCAACAAAGTCAAGTAATAAATGTTGAAGTAAAAACAGACTCAATGACAAGCGAAGATGTCGACTTTAAAGTGGATTTGAATTGCTTTCAGGTACAAAAGTAGAGGTGATATGAATGAAAAAATGTATTAAATATTTTATTATTGTAATAATGTTAAGTTTACTATCACTAACTGCTATAACTTCTTATTCAAGATATGCAAAAACTATCACAAAAACTGGAACAATTGCTACTGCAGATGTTGGATATTGTCAAATAAACGGTATAACATCGTTTAAAGAGTGTTTAATAAGAAATGATAGTCAACAAACACTTTCTCTTGCCTTAAATACAATTGATACAAGAACAAGTTCACTAAATTTAAATAATATTGAACCAGTTAATGCTTATGTACCTAAAACAACTTATACTAATGTTACAAATAAAACTAATACAACTGCAATTACTACTACAACTGCAAATAGGTTTACATATGTAACTGAAAGCAAGTTAATTAATCCTTTTGATGTTGATGATACTGATATAACTAAAATAAGTTTTAATTCTTCAACTGGTTATTACACTTGGAATTCATCTAATTCAATTACTGGGAATCTTAGTGATATAATTACTACACCAACAGATATAGCTAATGGTGTATATAAATATACTTGTTTAAATACAACTAATACTGGTAATTGTACTACATTGTTTTTATTTACTGAAGATCCATATTTGATATCAGACTCATATAGATTCAAACAAGGATATAGTTATTCTTATACTGTAACTGGTACTTCTACATCAAATGCAGGACTTTATAAAGGAGAAGATGATTACACAGTTGACTCTGATACATATACATACTTTTATCGAGGAGATGTAAATAATAACTGGGTTAAATTTGGTAATTACTTATGGAGAGTTGTTAGAATAAATGGTGATGGTTCAATAAGAATGATTTATTCTGGACTTGCAAGTAGTTCTAATCATACTGGAAGTAATGCAAAAATAAAAACCTCTGCTTACGGAGATACTCAATCATTTACAACTACAACAACTGATTTATATGATTCAAGTCAAACTATTACAACAACATATTCAAATGGTAGATATGGAAATACAAATGTTGGATATATGTATAATCCTGCAAAAATAATAAGTGTTTATCCTAATAAAGAAGTTGGTTCTGCTAATACACCAGCAGGGGGATATAAATTAGATTATTTTCCAACTTTTACTAATATTTCAAATGCTACTAAATATTATTTCTTTAAAAATTTTGATCCAAGTACTGATTGTTTTACTGGAAGTGATTCAGATGAGTCTGGAGCTTGTACATTGAAATGTAGAAGTTTAGGAAATGATGGAGATAGTGGTATAGATTGTGTTCCAAGTAATTGGAATACATTAGCAACTACATCAGGAAATTATAGTACTACTGATCCTGGAGTTTATTCTACTCAATATGTATACAAAAGTGGTTATAAATATACTTGTTGGAGTTATGGAACTCCTGTTACAAAAGCGAACGGAGATGGAACAACAAGTGTTTACATAACTTGCCCTGTTGTATCTGAAATAATTGGAACAGTTAACAATCAACCAACACAAGCGAAAGTAAAATATCGTGGGTTGTTTTCAGCAGATGCAACAACTGCAAATACAAACGTAAAAGATAGTAAGATTAAATCAGAAGTTGATACATGGTATGCAACAAATATATTAAATGCTAATGATGGAAATGGAAATGCTTTAGAAGATTATTTATCTGATGAAATATTCTGCAATGATAGATCTTCAACAAGTACAGATTTCCCATTAGTTAATGGTGGTTCTTATTTATATGGTCCATATAGTAGAAATACTGCTACAAATAGAGTTCCAAGTTTTCGATGTCCAAATAAGAGTAATGATGCATTTACTTTAAAAACTTCAGGAGGAGTAAGTAGTGTAACTGCAAGTGGAGATGGTAATAATAAACTTACTTATCCAGTTGGTTTAATTACAATAGATGAAGCAGCTTATGCAGGTGGTAAAAATGGTTCTATGAACTATAAATATTACCTTTATACTGGGGATTATTACTGGACAATGTCGCCGTCTTACTTCAATGCGACTATTTCGTACGCGTTCGTCTGGTTCGTCTATTCCACTGGCTACCTGACTAGTAATGATTCGGCGGCTGCGTACGGTGTCCGCCCAGTTGTCAATCTGAACTCTGATGTTCTGTATTCTGGTGGAACTGGAACGGAGTCGGATCCATATATAATTACACTACCTAATGGATCGTGATAATCGTGTGGTAATGACTCTTCATTACCACACGCAAAATTAATTTTGGGATATATAAGATATATATCTTGGTTGATCTGATATAAATTGCAGTGTGCCGTGTGTCGCCGTATAACTTCAATGCGAATAATTCGAACGCGAACGTCTGGAACGTCAATTCCACTGGCAACCTGAATAATAATAATTCGGCGAATGCGAACGGTGTCCGCCCAGATTCCTACTACAAATTAGTAATATAGTACTAACTAACCGAGATTTATAGGGCTAAGGCTCGTAAAAAGAGGAAGTAATAATACTTTTAGCAGGTATTATGGTCTATAGATTGATAGATTGGAAACAAGATTGACCATGAAATAATTTTATTTCTAAATATATAATACTAGACGAAGTTAGACAATAAAGAAATATTTTTTAACTTCTATTGCTGTATTGGGCAGGAGAAGAAATTCTCCTGCTATATTTTTGTAAAGGAGGAAATATATGAGAGAAAAATATGAAACACAGAAAAATGAAAATTTAAATAGTATTATATTAATTAAGTCTGGCAATTTTTATGCAACAATTGAAGATGATGCTTTTATTATGAAAACAATATTTAATTATCAAATTTTAAAAGGAAAAATTGGATTTCCAATTTCTTCGATTGATAAGGTGAAATCAAAATTAGAAGAGTTAAAAGTTAATTATGTTGTCTACAATGACAATGATAATATAATAAAAAAAGAATTTGATAATAATTCATATCTAACGATATTGAATAATTGTAAAAAACAAGAATATAAGGATAATATGAAGAAGCTACTATTTGATAGGATAGAATATCTAATTAATTTAGATTACGATAATTATGACAAAATAAGGAAGTTTATCGATGAACTCTAATTTCTTTTTACTAAATAAGTGTTATCAAACAATAGACTATTATAATAAGGTATTAGTAAATTATCCTAAAACAGAAGTGTTATTAAAGCAAAGTATTGAAAAGACACATTATGAAATGATTGAAAATTTATTTTCGTATAATATAAATAATTCAGACAGAATTAAACAAAAATATTTAAAAGACTTTTTGGTAAAAGTTTCAATGCTTGATTTCTATACTAGAATTAGTAATTCAAAAAAAGTTATTAGTAAAAGACAGTATGAAGTAATAGGTAATAGGATTACTGAACTTCGTAAAATGGCTTATGGATTAATTAAAAATGAAAATAACGAGGATTAAATTATTTAATTATGACATTATTCTAGATATTTATAAATTACTTGATGTTTATTATAGAATTAAAAGCAATTGTAAGCATAAAGATAAGATTGTCAAATTTGAGATGTTTCAATCATCATATATTACCGAAGTTTTAGGAATTTTAAGAAGTAAAAATTATAAACATGGTAGATATAATATATTTGTTATTTTAGAACCAAAAAGTAGAGTTATAATGAGTGAAAATATGACTGATAAAATAATTAACCATGTATTAAGTCATTATGTTTTATTTCCACTTATAGAACCTATGTTAATAGATTCAAATGTAGCTACTAGAACTGATAAGGGAACTAAAGCAGGAATATATTATATGAAGAAATATATAAACCATATGAAAGAAAAACATAATAAGTTTTATGTGCTAAAATGTGACGTTTTAAAATTTTTCTACTCGATTGATCATGAAATTTTACTTGAAAAATTAAGAAAGATAATTGTAGATGATGATTTGTATAATTTATGTAAAGAAATAATCGATAGTACTAATTATACATATCTAGGTGAAACAATAAAACTGCTTATTAATAATAGAAAAAAATATATAAGTAAATTGGATATTTCCGAAAATGAAAAGAACATTAAATATGATGAATTAGATAAAATACCATTATATGATTTTAATAAAGGATTACCTATTGGAAATATGTCATCTCAGATATTTGCAATTTTTTACTTAAATGATTTAGATCATTTCATAAAAGAAAAATTAAGAATTAAATGCTATATCAGGTATATGGATGACTTGATACTTATTCATGAGGATAAAGAATACTTGAATTATTGTTTGAAACAAATTGAAGAAAAAGTAAAAGAGGTAAGATTATCTCTAAATTCAAAAACTCAAATAGTAGAAATTCACAATGGGATAAGTTTTTTAGGATATAGATTTATATTAAAGAAAAAGAAAGTATATATGTTGATTAGTTCTAAAGCTAAGAGAAGAATTAATAAAAAAATTAAGACCATTAAAAGAAAAGATAAAAAAGAATTTTTAAGAAGAAGATATAATGGTTACTTAGCTTATGGTGATACAAAAGGTTTTATGCATAGTAAATCAATAAGGAAATACTAGAATAATAATTATTCTATTTTATTTAATATTTCTGCCCCACAATACCAATAATTATGATATAATAATTTTGGATATTATACAAAAGGGGAGGATATATAAAAAAAGACTATATAGTCTTTAGGAAAGTATTATATCAGCAGATATATTATATTTACTACATAACTGTAATAAAAAAGATGTTTGAATTAAGGTAATTCCGTTTTCGTATTCAGAAACAACTGATTGGGTACAGCGAAGAAAATCAGCTATTTCTTCTTGCGATTCATTATTTTTAATTCTTAGCTTTTTAAGTTTATTACCTATTAATTTGTTATTAATTGTTAAAGTATTATTTGTAATTGATCTGTCATTACTTAAACCTAATATATAGTCCAACGAGCGATTTGATAGATTACATAAATCTATTAAATGTGTTAAGGGAATAATTTTTTCACCAGTTTCCCATCTTGCATATGTAGATTTTGAAATATGTAATTCTTCAGCGAGTTCTCGTTGTGATAAGTTGAGCATTTCTCTAATGACTATTATTCTTTCATTTATCATACATATCACCTAAGTATATTATCTCAAAAAAACTCGGAATTTTGTCCATTTGCCCCACAATACCAATAATTTATAAAAATTGTTTATGGATACATCTATTTAGTAAATTTAATGCCTATTGTGGGGTAAAAACAAAAAAAATCGTCCCTGTACAAGCAGACGATTAATTAAACAACCAAATACTATATGGTTGAGTCATTTGATTCATAATCAACTGACATATTAATGATAACAGAAATGTCGTAACATGTCAATTTTACTTAGTTGTATGATTAGCTTCTGTTTTGCCACAAAGCCAATCGATTGATACTTTGTAATGCATTGCAAATTCCACTAAAGTATAAGTGCGAATAATAATTCTGCCAAGTTCGTACTTAGAATAATTGGATTGATCAACATTTAATATATCTGCTACGGCTTTCTGTGTTTCATTATTTAACATTCTTGTTTGTTTCATTCTTCTACCAATTTCCTTGATATCTATTTCTTTTTTAATGTCTTTATAATTTGGTTCGGATGAAATATTACATATATAATCTAGACTTATATTAAAGTAATTACAAAATTCATTTAATTTTGATAATGATATTGGATCAATACCGTTTTCCCATCCAGCATATGTAGATCTGCTTACTTTTAATATTTCAGACATTTGTTTTTGAGTAATCAAGTAATAGGTTCTTATTTCTTTTATTTTTTCATATATCATGCTACACCTCACTAATATAATTTTCTCAAAAAAATTTTAAATATTTGAAAAGTGTCGGAAATATACCTAAAATATGATATAATTTATTTTGAGGAGGTAAAAATATGTATAATTTTGGGATTAAAGATTATTTACTATTAATAATAAAAAGTGTTATAATAGCGAT
>Ga0129306_1002963_pt1 | contig 13829 bp, 16 predicted proteins | sample P827metagenome_FD_94438 | JGI IMG/M metagenome (GOLD analysis project Ga0129306, IMG submission 94438) | Capybara group fecal microbial communities from Wisconsin, USA - P827 metagenome | ecosystem: Host-associated > Mammals > Digestive system > Large intestine > Fecal | place: USA: Wisconsin...
CCGAAACCCCTTGGGGCTTGAAACTTTGCCATTCCAATTTGCGTTTTACCTTTGCCACAGGAACAATCAAACATCAGGCGAGAGGGGACAAAAGCGGTGCGTTCGGGAAACGGATTCGCACATACAGGCTACTCCCGTTCCCCCTTCTTCGCTAAGGCGAACGTACTTCCGGGCAGATTAAGGATGTTCGCTGGGGCGAACCAATGTTAGGGATTATCAGATGGAGTGATTCGTAAAAAGCAACCAGAACAGAGCGGATGAAACAAAGAAATCGGCTGTCCCCACCTGCAATACTGAATGCCCTTGTGGTTTCCAGTTTGCAAGTGAGGACAGCCGTTTTCTCTCGTCCGCTGACAGTCGGGCGTGTCTTATAGCCTTATCAGTGTCTTGCACACCGACAAGGCTATAAGACTTGCCCGACAACATTAACGCTTTTACGACGGTCGGATGTGTTTTTCGATAATAGATAATGGTGTCTGAGGCTGACGATTGAATGTGAAGCGGATAGGCTCACGATGGAGAAGCGTTCTTTGGGACAATCCTGACCATAGTGTGATATTGCGAAAGCCTACATACAGAAAAAGGGGACAACCACAATTCAGTGTATGCGTCGGCTGAAGCGAACGTGTTCGGTCAGACGGTGATACTCTGAATTGCGGTTATTCCCCAGATAGCACGAAGATGTCATCTGCCCGTCTGATGACTGCTTCTGGCGGCAACACCTGCTTTCGCAACCAAACTTTGGGCAGACAAGCGACTCACGATATTATGTCCTGCGATTCATATACGCATCAATGGGCTTTCAAACACATCGGGAAAGGACACCTATACAGATGCAGACCAGAAATATTATGTACCGATGCCGTGCAGTTGTGTCAATCTCTGATTGTTCAGCAACAGCACACCGTCGGGGCATCTTTTTTCCTGCATCTGCGACAGCCCCAAAAAGTGATTGTCCTCAGCATAGCCGATACCTCGGCCATCCTAAGGACAATCTCTTTGGGGGCGCAGTCAATCCCTTTCCCGACTAACAATTGGGCAACTCTGTACCAATGTTAAATCTTTCGGCAGACCCGATTTTTTTATCTTTTTTCCTTGTTCATTTCAATAAAAAGCAGTACCTTTGCATCAGCAATTGAAAGCCAATAAGGAGTTATGTGGCTCCCCGCAGACCTTGGAAGAATGATGAAGCCGTTGAGTCTCTAATTCGTAACCCCTCTTCAAAAACTGATTTCCGTTCTGTTGGAAATCAACAAGTTAGAACAAATCTTATGTTTCTCCGAGAGAAACAGAGTGTACCAATAGTTTATGTGATTGAAAAACTACCTAATATACAGATAGTTAACTGAATTTTATCGCTAATTCAGGTTCAATTTTTGGCCATTTATGAATAGACAAGCATCTGAAATAGTACTCTATTCATATTGTAATATATTATTAATCAAATACTTATCATCAAATATGAATAGATAAAGCATTTTTTGAAATATTTTGTGAGAAAAAAATTTTGTAGTATCACATATAAGTATTAAATTTGCACAAAATTATCATAACATAAATGTAAAATACTCAAATGAAAAAACAAATAACAGTCTCTCAACCATCGAGAGAAGAGATCTTCAGGGAGAAAGCCAGAACCTACCTGCCCTGCTTTACGGAGCATTGTCCACTCATGGATCATTGTCTCCATGCGCTGGTGACACCCTATATCCCGCAGGATCGTTTCGTAACGAACAGCATCAATCTGCAGCATCCACAGGCACAGACTACAGAATGTGCCATGTATCGCAGCGACGAGGTTCGTCGCATGCCCGTCGGACTCACCTGGCTCTACCACGACATGCCAGGCTGGCAGGAGCGTGTCATCAAGGGTAATCTGATGCGTCGGCTCACCCACACAGGTTATTACCGCTATCGCAACGGCTCCCGTCCCATCACCCCCGATGTCGAAGCGTACATCCGTCAACTCCTGAAGGGCCACGGCATCACCCAAGAGCCCCACTTCGACGGTTATGTCGAAGACTACGTGTGGTAAGGCAGGATAGTCTTTTCATATTCATTTGTAACCCAAGAACTATGTCTGACAAGAATGCAAAAACCAAAAAACGGCAAAACCACATGGTTTTTCTGCGATTTTTTGAGTACCTTTGCACCCCGATATGCAAAAGCAAAAGAAGATACTGTTCCTTCACGGATTCTATGCCAGCGGCAGTTGTGTGCCTGCTCTGGCATTGAAGGAGGCTTTCGAGAAGAGGGCCACCGTACTGACTCCAGACCTCCCACTCCATCCTGCCGATGCCGTCAGGCTCATTCGCGACATCTGTGACCAAGAGAAGCCGGATATACTTGTCGGCAACAGTTGCGGCTCGTTCTATGCGCAGATGATCTCACCAATTATCGGAGTCCCTGCCCTACTCGGCAATCCGCATTTCAAGATGTCAGACTTCCTCCGCGAGCGTATCGGCAACCATCAGTACAAGTCACCAAGAGCCGACGGTAAGCAGGACTTCACCATCGACGAACAGCTGATTAGCGAGTTCGAGGAAATGGAAGCCCATCAGTTCGACTGCTGTAATATATATAATAAGGTACGTGTATGGGGACTCTTCGGTGAGGAAGATACGCTGGCGCATTTCGAGCCATTGTTCTTGGAGCATTATCACAGCACCTTCCATTTCCCCGGTGGCCATACCCCAACGGTAGAGCAGTTCAAGACATGGTATGTTCCCCTTATTGAGAAGCTGATGTTGGAATATCCTATCTCAGAAGACCGTGTAAGATACTTCCAGCACTTCAAGGGAAACAAGTACAGACTGGAGCATATTGCCTTTGATTCTGAGACCCAGGAACGGATGGTAGTCTATCAGGCACTATATGGCGACCGCAAATACTGGGTACGCCCGGAAAAGATGTTCTTCGAGACCATAGAGCGTGACGGCAAACGATTCTCACGCTTCACGGAAATAGACTGGGAAGAATAAAGGATTTGTATCTTAACCTTTATATTCTCTTGCCTTACTGTCTAATTCTGATAAACGGTCAAGGGCAGCATTCAACGTATCGTCGCGCTTGGCATCTGGTGGGATCGTCGTAACGCAGACCTCCGCTTCGTGCTGACTCCGTGGCAGTATGACAACTCACTTTGTAATACGCAGTTTGTATTCTGCGGACTTGAGATTTGGGGAAGTGACCTTGATGGTGACCTCTCCTGTTTCATCCTGAGGCTGAATGATGATGACGGCCTTGCCGCGGAAAGACTTCGGTGTGAGGGTACGGAATGACTTCATGTCGGAGGGATGACCTGTACCACAAATAGCGATATGCTTTGCGCCTGATGTCTCAACCTTGAGAGGAAGTTCGGCAGTAGGGCAGAGGTTGCCATCTTCATCCACTACATTTATATAAATGTACGCTAGGTCATGATGTGAAGACGTGACGGATGCCTTAATTGGCTGCATCTGTATGGCAGCCGGTGCCTTTGCTGTATGGAATGAGATACTATTCGGCATTCCGTTGACTTTGTCTTCGTCCGTCACGACTCGGCCATCTTCGAGCGAGTTCGGATGGCTCTCGCTGCTCCGTCCGTTCTTTACTTTGCCTACAACCTCCGCCTTGAGTTCACCTGGTTCGTATGCTACCCAGAATGTGGCTGTGAAGTTATCCAGATTGACATCCTTTTCGCCAATCACTTTGCCGTTGATAAGGAGTCGGACTCTTTTCGCGCGCGAATAGACATTGACGCGCAGGGAGTCGCTGCGATGGGCATTGATGTCGTGGCGAACCATACGGCGCATGGTCTCTGACTGATAGTTTTCCGGACGAAGTTCAAAAGGCAGGTAGTTGCCCCAGTTCCAGTGGCGTTCCTCTGCTGTCCATCCCCAGCCACGCACTTCCTCATGCTCACCTTGTGGGATGGCTGGACGTACGGCCATTTCGATATTGCTGCGATGCCAAACCACATCGCGGTAGTATGACTGCGGCTTCTTGTTGCCCGTGAGGTCAATATCGCCACACCATGCGTTGAACCACGGCCACGACATGAGCTGTACCCATGCATCGTTGGTGCGTTCGAAGGTGTGGCCTACGCCTGCTTCGCCCACATAGTCGATGGCAGTCCATACGAAGTCGCCGATGACGTATGGATGCTCCTCGATGAATTTCCATGTACCGCCGATGGCACTTGGATAATTCTCTGTTCCCACGATGATGCGCTCAGGATACTTGGCATGGTCCTTCTCGTAAAACTGTGTGCCATAGTTATATCCGCCAAGATCCACATTCTCGAATGCCCGGTAAGAATCCTTGTCCCATGTTTTCCCTGGCTGATCCCAGTAGTCGCAGTTGGCCAATGTCGTGGGGCGTGTCGGGTCTAAGTTCTTAATGATCTTGCAGATGGTTTTTGCTATCTCCTGACCACGGGCATCGTCACGCTGATAGATTTCATTGCCGATGCTCCATATGATGACGCTTGGATGATTGCGATCGCGCCGGACCATCAGGGCGGCATCGTATTCGAAGTTGGTGATGCCCTGAGGCACAATCTTGCCGTCCTCAATCTGCAGTTTCTCCTTAGAGAAGAGCGTCGCATAGTCATTGGGGGTCTTTGTCTTCTCCCATTGGTCGAACACTTCATCCATGACGAGAAGTCCGATACTGTCGCAGGCATTGAGGAATGCCTCCGAGGGGAGGTTGTGGCTGCATCTCACGGCATTGTATCCCTGTGCTTTGAGGAGTTCTGCCTTACGGATGTCCGCCTGTTCGATGGCTGCAGCACCGAGGAGTCCGTTGTCATGGTGCACGCATCCTCCCCTTAACTTCACTGGACGACCATTCAACTTAAATCCCTCCTTAACGCTAAACGCTATGGTGCGAATACCGAAAGGAATCTCCATCTGGTCGCTTTTCTTCCCTCCGTTCATCACGCTGATGCGAGCTGTGTAGCGGTATGGAGTGACGTCTGACCATAGGTGTGGCGATTTGACGAGCATCTCGCTATTTACCTCCACGCCCTTCTTGGCCTGTGCTGGTGCCTGGTAGGTCTTTGTCGTGTTTGCCACGACGTTGCCTGTCGCATCCAGAATGTCGAATAACACCTCGCCTGAAGCGGCTTTCATGTCATCGTTGAAAACCTTAGCGGTAATCTTCACGTTAGCTCCCTTCTTTGGCAACACCTCCGAACCGTCAACAAATACGTCCCATTGGTTGAGATGCTGCTTGCCAGTAGTGATGAGCCACACGCGTCGGAAGATGCCGCTGCCGGAATACCAGCGAGAGTTGTGATCCACATTCAGACTTCGTACAGCTATGCTTACCTCGTTCTCATCCTTCAGACGGTAAGACGGGTTCTTCAATACGTCGTTGAGGTTGGCCACAAACGGCATATAACCATGCATATTCATCACCGCCTTCTGACCATTTATCCATACCTCTGCATTGTTATATACGCCATCAAACTGTATGCTCACCTCGTTCTTGCTGAGATAGTCGTCGAGCGACTGTCCGGCAGCCAACGGCAGACGGAAGGTCTTTCTATACCATCCTTCTCCGCCAGGGATATGTCCTTGGTCAGAATTGCCGATATTGAGTCGTGTGAAGGGTCCTACCTGTACATTGTCCCATTCCTCCAAAGAAACCCGGGAGTCTCTAATCGTCATCGACGGTTCAAGGCTAAAGTCGTGAGGAAGCGTCACGGTGCGCCAAGAGGAATCGTCACAATCCGGCATCTCTGCGTTAATCACGCCATTGCGATGGAATTTCCATCCGGTTTCAAAACTTGTCATTCTTTGTGCCGAAATGCTCATCGGCAATGTAAACAAGACGATTGCTAAAAGTGCTTTTGTCTTCATGTGATTTTACCTTATTTATATTCAAACCAATCAAAATCGGCGAATCCATTCGTGCTTTCACCCTGTGCAAATACGCCAAGCATCACACCTGTAAATCCACCGATCACCTCTGTCGAGAGATAGCGGAAATCCATCTTAGCCAACGTCTCGAACATCTTGCCGTCGGCAGAGGCTTGCATGTAGTAATAGGCACCATCCGAACTGATACGCAGATATGCCTTGTTGCCTTTGAGCGTCATCTCCTTGGATGAATGCGCCAGTTCTCCCAAACGGATATTGGAGCGTACAACGAGATGGCCGTCTTTCTTTTCCACCAAAACATCATAATGGTTGAGAGGTGCAGCGTATGCAGTAATACCTGTCTGCATACCCTCATTCAGGTGAGAGGCATCTAATAATGTGGTGGACGTAAAACGCTTCTCTGTCTGTCTGCGAGCTACAAAGGTCGGAGAGGTGGCTTTGTCAAGAGTGGTAGTAGTTGGTTTCAGGCGAAGCCAGCCTTTTCGTTCTGTCAGTGAGTAGCGCGACAGTTCTGGATTACCGATACTATGCCATCCCATCGCGAGTCCTAAAGAGGCATAACTGTCGGCAGGTACGTTGCGTTTCACAAAGTTGAACTCCTCGCGTATAGGATCGGCAGGCATCGGCACTTGTGGTAGCGTCTGGCAATCCATGTCCACCTGAATGGTACCGTTTCCGTTCACCACGGGCCATGCGTTCTTGTCCCAGCGCACAGGAGCAAGCATAGTCTCTCGGCCCATCACATGGAGCAGATAACCACTTGTACGATATCCCAGGCATATCATCCACCAGGTAGAATCTGGAGCTTGTACCAGGTCGGCATGACCAAGTCCCTGTATCTCACTTCCTTGCATCTCCATGTTAAAGTGCGAGAGGATGGGATTGGCACGATTGGGCACGTAGGGACCAAAGAGGTTCTTGCTGCGGAGTATGTTGACGTGATGTCCCTGCTCAGTACCGCCTTCTGCCAGCAACAAATAGTAATAGCCGTCTTTCTTGTAGATATGTGGACCTTCAGGATATCTTCCCCCCAGGCCTGTGCCCAAATGGTGTATATCACCCAACTGCTTGCCTGTTTCCACATCAATCTCACAGATCTTGATGTCGCCCTCCTTCCAAAGGAAATAGCACTTGTCGCCTTCAAAGTAGAGTGTAGGGTCGCAACTGCCGATAGCGAAATCTATGACGACAGGTTCTGACCATTCACCGGCAGGATCATCGGTCCATACATAGAAATGACGACGTGATGGAAATACCGTCGTCACCATAAACAGCCGTCCGTTATGTTCGCGAATGGTCGTTGCATAGACGCCGGCATTGGTCCATCCCAGTTCAGGGTTTGCCTGGGTGTAAAGTCCTGACAGATCAAGTTGCGAAGGACGTGTCAGACAGTTACCAACCTGCTCCCAATGTATCAGGTCCTTACTATGGAATACAGGCACGCCAGGGAAGTACTGGAAGGTGCTGTTCACCAGATAGAAGTCATCGCCGACACGGCAGACACTTGGATCGGCATGAAAACCTGGCAATACAGGGTTTTTATATCCTTGTGCAAATGCTCCGATAGAAAAGAGGAGCATGCTGATGATTGAGACGATTTTATTCATGTTTTTATGTAACGTTGTTCCGCAACATAGACAGTCAGGGCAGGACGCTGCCAGAGCGTACCGATACCACCCCACCCGATGGTCATGGCATTGCTCTTTTCTTTGTTTCCTGCACAAAGCAGCTGAGCATCACGGAACCACTGAAAGCCATTGTCCTCAAAGGCTTCCTCTACACTGAACTTCTTAAGACCATTGTCCTCCTGAGCGGACATCTTGCTTGGCACAACCATCATGAATACGGCCAAGAATGCGGTAATAATACTACTTTTCTTCATAAACTATCATAATTCTCGGAGCAGCGAGAACCCGCTCGGCTTTGCCGCTTGGCTCGTCCAAGAACATGCTTGCATGATTGGTCGAGTCGTGACGAGAATCAACTTTTGTTAAATTCGGATGCAAATTTAGCGAAAAATCCCTGATTATCACTATCTTTGCCGTTAGTTTTAAGTGTATTTAGGTATTACAAGTAAATAATGAAAAGAATAATAGTTATTTCGACGAGTCTTCGTCACGGTTCAAACAGCGACATGCTCGCTGACAAGTTCGTGGAAGGAGCCAAGGCATCTGGAAACGAAGTTGAGAAAATATCACTCTCAGACAAGAATATCCAGTTCTGCAAGGGCTGTATGGGATGCCATAAGCTGGGTAAGTGTGTTTTAAAGGATGATGTGAACGACATCATGGCCAAGTTGCAGGAAGCCTTCGAAATGGGTAAAAACATATAAGTAAGATGGATTTCCTGCCCAAAGACCCTGCCATACTGGTTTCAAGCGTGAACATGCTCCTGAGAGATGAGGAGTTTGACACGCTTGAAGCACTGTGCTATGCCTTCAGCAGAGATCCAAAGCAGATAAAGGACTACCTCTTCAAAAGAGGCTATGTCTGGAGTGAGCAACAGAAACAGTTCAGGCCCATCGGCTACGACCAATGATTACCCGCGACAGCATTGAGACCGCATATAGTTTTCTGCATCAGAAGCGGAACGTCTATATCCATTCCACCCTCGACTGGCAGAAGGATGACATCGAACTGGCCATTGGCAGCTATGTGGACGATATGAGCCAGGAACTCTATGAGGCCATATCCAACGGCAGGGCTGATTTCCTGAGAGATCACAAGCGGTTTGGAGAAGATATTACTCAGGCAGTCGAAAGTTTAGAGAAAAAATTGTTACCATGACGAAGAAACTGTTCTTGCATCGCCTTGGTCATTTGTAATCATGTTGCTCTATGTTCCCATCGTAGTCAAACGCATCCAAAACGAGGAAATGGTTTTGAAGCAGGAACTCGGCGGCTATAAGGAGTATATACAGCGTATTCGCTATCGTCTCATCCCCTTTGTCTGGTAACATAAGAAGATATGGAAATAGTATATAAGGACATACATGAATTCACGAAAGCCGATGATGCAAGTCCGATGTTTATCACCAGCCAGTGCCCGTTTAATGCAAAGTATGTTCCAGTTCTTGAAGCCGTTGCAAAGGAACAGGGCGTCCCGTTCAGGGCCATTCATCTGCAGAGCAAGTCTGAGGCACAAAACGCACCTACGCCCATCACCACCTACGCATTCTTCCGCGATGGTGAGTATCTGACTAATGAACAGATGAACGACAAGCGATTCCTGAAAGTGATAAATGATTAGAAGATTAATAAAGAACCAACAATATGAAGTACGTAAAACTTATCTTCCGCCTTGAGTTCTCGTAAAGTCATTGATAGCCAAAATGTTAATCTGTAACCACTTCATTGAAGCGCAATATGCCCGTCTCGCTGGTGTGAAGCATATAGAGCACCAGCATAGACCACTTGTCACCGAAACGACTCACTACTTGCCTGATAGGACAGGCTAAATACTCAGCTTTGATATCTGCCATAATTCGTGATTTTAATGCAAAGGTAACCAATAGTTACCGAATTACCAAATTACACTTAGTTAATCTAAGTTAACGCCACTTTCGCGGAAGCCAGATAACATCACAATTCCTACTTTTTGGTAACTATCTCACCAAAAAGTGCCTTCTTGTGGGATTGAAAAACTTGCCGTACCTTTGCACTCGGAATCAAACAAATAACATTTTAAACAAATAAGAATTATGAAACAGATTGAGACAATTAAGAGTGGCAAGAATTACAAAGCAGTAAGCGTAGGTAAGATGAGTGAGATTATCGAGCACGTGCTTCCGATGGGCCCCAATGTAACCATTCAAGGTAAGGTGTTCGCAGGTCAGGCCGTAGGTGCAACTGGTAGCGAACTGAGTTTCCAGACACTCATTCCTGGTCAGGACAGTGGTTTCCTGCACACCCACAAGACTCACGAGGAACTTTACATTATCCTGAAGGGTGAAGGCCAGTATCAGGTGGACGGTGAGATTTTCCCCGTCAGCGAAGGCACCATTATCCGCGTCGCTCCTGATGGCAAGCGTGCACTGAAGAATACTGGCAGCGAGAACCTGACGATGCTCTGCATCCAGTACAAGGCCAATGCCTTCACCGAGGCTGACAGTCCCATGACTGATGGTGTCATCCTGCAGGAAGAACTGAAATGGTAAGCGAGATGTTCGACAAAGCAATTCAGTTTCTGAAAGACCACAAAGAGATTGCCCTTGCAACGTGCGAGGGCAATCTTCCTAAGTTGCGCATCTTCCAGATCATGAAGCAGGAAGGGCATGTGCTCTACTTTGCCACTTCTGCACAGAAGGCAGTCTATCGGGAGTTACGCCAGAATCCCAATGTTGAGATACTGGCCTACGCAGATAATATATCCGTTAGATGTTCAGGGATGGTGAACTTCAATGTGGAAGACGATGTAAAACGATGGATATACGAGAACAATCCCGTACTGCCCCGTCTTTATACGAGCTATGACCAAATGGAATACTTCTGCCTTCCGATAGCTGAGATGGACTATTACGACCTATCTCCGACGCCGCCAATATTTCAGCATTTCGACCTCATTGCAGGTGAGGTCGGCAACGGTTTCGTTGGCGAAAGATTCAAGAATCATTGATTATTTCCTGCAAAATCGCATTTCCTGCAAAAAGTGAAAAATGTGGCGTAATTTGTGAAACCAAAGTATCAGAAAATCGTCGTACCTTTGCACCGTGATTCAGAATATAATGGTATAAAGATAGAAATATGAGAGACTTTGTATTTGAGAACAAGACCAAGGTGTATTTTGGTAAGGAGCAGATGTGTCACCTGCATGAGGAAGTGGCACGTTTCGGTAAGCGGGTGCTGATGGTCTATGGCGGCGGCAGCATCAAGAGAATCGGCTTGTACGATAAGGTGATGGCCGAACTCCAGAAGGCTGGAGCCAGTGTGTTTGAACTGTCCGGCGTAGAGCCTAACCCGCGTCACACGACGGTAAACAAGGGTGCAGCCATCTGCAAGCAGGAGGGCATCGACGTGCTGCTGGCTGTTGGCGGCGGTTCTACCATCGACTGCACGAAGGCTATTGCTGCCGCTGCCAAATATGAGGGCGACGACGTGTGGGACCTCATCACAGAGAAGGCCGTGGTCAGCGAGTCGCTGCCCATCATCACCGTGCTGACGCTTTCGGCTACTGGCTCTGAGATGGACGGCGGCTGCGTGATCAGCAACATGGAGACCAACGAGAAGCTGGGCTACTTCGGTCCCGACAACTATCCCGACGTGTCGTTCCTCGACCCCACGAACACCTTCTCCGTGAGCCCCTACCAGACGGCCTGCGGCAGCGTGGACATCATGGCGCATGTGTTCGACGTGTGCTACTTCACCAAGCACCCTACGATGGACATGCTGCATCGCATACAGGAGGAGGTGCTGAAGACCGTGGTGAAATATGCCCCCGTGGCATTGGCCAAGCCCGACGACTACGAGGCTCGCGCCAACCTGATGTGGGCATCGTCGTGGGCACTGAACAACTTCCTCTTCGAGGGATTCTTCCAGGCCACCGTCTGCCATGCGATGGAGCACGAGCTGTCGGCATTCTACGATATTACTCATGGGCACGGATTAGCTATCCTCCACCCCCGCTGGCTCACCTACGTGCTCGACGAGGAGACAGCCCCCATTATTCAGCGCTTCGGCGTGAACGTCATGGGACTGGATGTTTCGCTGCCCGTAATGGAAGGGGCTAAGGCCGCCATCAAAGCCCTCGAAACCTTCTACTTCGAGACGCTCGGACTGAAGAGCCGACTTTCCGATCTCGGCATCGACGACAAGAACTTCGCGGCAATGGCACGCAAGGCCTGTGGCGCAGAAGGCATTCTACACGGATTCACCGACCTGACTCCTGCCGATGTTGAGAAGATTTTCAGAATGTGTCTGTAACTATTAGATTAAAGCCCAGTTCCTATTTACCAGGGAACTGGGCTTTTAAATCATGCCAGAAATGCCAGAAATCACCATCATTTGCTTTTAGGATTGTATTTAAGTGCATCCGATGGCCAGCCTGTCACATTCCTACCTGTATCAAGTAGGCGAATCTCTTGAAGGTCGTCATCTGACAGCGTAAAGTCAAAGAGATCGATATTCTCAACCATTCTTTCCTTGTGGGTAGTCTTGGGAATGATGATAATATCATTCTGGATCAGGAACTTCAAGGCTACCTGAGCAGAAGTCTTACCGTATTTCTCGCCGATTCTCATAAGAACAAGATTCTTGAAGATACCATGCCGGCCTTCTGCCAGCGGACTCCAGGCTTCAAGAGCTACATTGTAAGGCTTCAGGTATTCCAGCATCTTCCGTTGCTGATAGAGCACATGAGTCTCGCACTGGTTCACGACAGGCATCACCTTTGCATCATCCACAATCTTCGGAAAGGTGTTTGGATAGAAGTTTGATATGCCAATGGCCTTGAACATACCTTGTTCATAGAGTTCTTCGAGCGTGTGCCACATGATGGTAGGATTGCCGACAGGCCAGTGAATCAGCATCAAGTCCACATAGTCAAGCCCCAACTGCTTCATGGAGTGGTCAACTGTACGCAAGGTTTCCTCCTTCGTATAGCAGGAATCGCATATCTTTGTCGTGATGAACAGTTCATCACGAGGAACGCCACATGCCCGAACAGCATCCCCCACACCTTTCTCGTTGTAGTACATAGCAGCCGTGTCAATGCTTCTATAGCCTACCGATATGGCATCTTCCACTACTCGCTGGGTTTCTCTCTCTGAGATATTATAGACACCCAGACCAACCATCGGCATCTTCAGGTCGTTATTCAATACCTTGTATTCCATAATTATCCAAGTCTTGACATGAATTTCTTTCGATCAACTATGAATCTGAGGTGTGTACCTTCGCCAAGCAACGTATTGCCAGAGTAGGCAGCCACCTTGAACTCAATCTTCTTTCCGTCAACCTTGGTCACTTCGGCTACTGCCCTAACTACATCACCAATTTTTGAGGGCTTCAGATGGGAAGACTCGATATGACCACCAACAGTTGTGCAACCTTCAGGAAGTTCGTCAACAACGGCAAGCATAGCAGCATTTTCCATCAATGCCATCATCATAGGAGTTGCCAAAACCGGCATATCCCCAGAGCCAACAGTTATGGCAGTAACATCGTCTGTAACTGTCAATTCGCTCGTATGTTTTAGTCCAATTTCTATCATATCTTCATAAACAATCCTAATTGTTGGCACAAAAGTACTGAAAATCGGGCAGAAATGAGTAAATTTGTCCCGTTTTACAACAAAGTTTAAGAGAAACAATGGAACAATTTGAAGAACAGCTACATCAGGATTTGCATCAGTTCCTTCAGTCAATGAAGGAGGTGGATGAGCGGTTGCCAGAGTGCCCCGATGTGGAAGATAAATGGGAAGAGATAGCAAAAGCCTACATTCCCGACGGCATTAGGGAGTTCAACGATTTCCCTTCCGCTTCCCTCGGTTGGATGATGTATATTGGCATGGCCGTCGCTAAGTTCTGGGATGCCGAATGGGAAATCTATTCAAAGATTGAAGATCTCTACGCCTACATGAGAGACAAGAGGGGCTACGATGCAATGGACGAATATATCCGTGAAGATGTCCTTTTGCTGCAAGGTGTTGACTACACCGCTTTGGAGAAGGTGACTGGCGAGTGTGCCTCACGGGTCTATAATGCCCTAATGCATCAGCGTATAGAGCCAGGAACCAAGGAGGCTTTCGATGCCTATGTCTCATGCCTGCATCAACTTTATCTATTTGGAGTCGCTATGCAGTTGAACAGAATGGGCTATTACATGAAAAAAATGTGATAACAGAAAAATCGGAATTTATGGAAATCAATAATAGACCCAACCCCAATGAGGCTTTTCCGAATCCGAAGATTCCAAGCCTCTGCTTCATCAAGAACGTGGTGAAGAACCCGCGTATCATCATCGGCGAC